>Ga0272441_10000829_pt1 | contig 68054 bp, 61 predicted proteins | sample SSMProp6N_FD_193582 | JGI IMG/M metagenome (GOLD analysis project Ga0272441, IMG submission 193582) | Marine sediment archaeal communities from Little Sippewissett salt marsh, Falmouth, MA, United States - SSM-Prop-6N | ecosystem: Environmental > Aquatic > Marine > Wetlands > Sediment ... | reverse complement strand
CAGTATTTGAAAACGGCGTAGCCTTATGCGGCATTGAAAAGGCCCACAAAGCCGGAGCCACCTCATGGAAGAAGCCGGTATCCTGCCATTTGTATCCCGTGCGGATCCGGGAATATACTCGGATAACCGCGGTTAATTATCACCAATGGCATATTTGCGATCCGGCTTGCAGCCTGGGGTCGAGTTTGGAAGTTCCCATTTATAAATTCGTACGGGAGGCTTTAATTCGAAAATTTGGAGAAGCGTGGTATGAGGAGTTGGAAACGGTCGCCAGGGAGCACCTTAAACGGTAGGAATCCTGAGTAATACTTCTGTGCCTTCAACCTTTCCATCGGGAGAGGTGATATCCCTGATCCTTAGGTCAAAGGAATTCTGGTACACCCTGGAGAAATTCGCCAGACGCTCCCGGGTAATTGAAATGCCGAGGGATTTTCGCTTTAACGTTTTCTGAAGGTTTAGTTTTTCCGAGGCATCCCTCCCAATCCCATTATCCCGAATGGCGATCTCGATATAATCAGGACCCTTGGGTGTGACTTCGAGACGTATTATTTTCTTCCCTTTTTTGGACGATAACCCATGCCAAAGGGCGTTTTCCAAAAACGGCTGAAGGACCAGGGAAGGTATTTTTATCGAGGCGGGGTTTAGCCTGGGGTCCACATCGATTCTAAAGTCTATTTCATCTTTAAACCGTGTATTCTCAATATTCATATACAGGTCCACGGTTTCGAGTTCCTCTTGGAGGCTGATATCTTTTTCTGAAGATGCCTCGAGAATCTTTCGAACGAGTTTAGAAAATTTGTTCAGGTAGTGAACCGCATTCTTTTGCTCATCATTGATAATAAAATGCTTGATGGAATTCAGGGAATTAAAGAGGAAGTGCGGATTCATCTGGCTTCGCAGCCGACTCTGTTCCAGGGCCAGCACCTTTTTCTCATTGTTGAGTTTATTCTGGCGAAAAATAGTGTAGAGGACCAATGAAAAAAGCACGAGTAACAGGGCGCCCACCAGCAGCGTATTCTGGTTGCGTTTTAGCTTCAGGTTGACGATTTCATTTTCCTGCCTGAGGCGTTGTGCTACTTCCTTCTGCTTTTCTGACTCATAACGGAAAATTACGTCGTTGACGTATTTAATATTCACATCGTTGGTAACCTGTCTTCGATATTTGTCAGATTCTCTGAAGAATACCAGGGCGTCTTGAAAATCACCCCGCTCGGAGGCCAGGTCGGATAGCAGTTCGTAACTCTCACAAATACCTCTTAAGAACTTGTTTTCCTGTGCGGTCTCCAAACCTTTTGTAAGGTTCTCCTCAGAGAGGCCCCAATTCTCCAGTTTAAGATGCGCCCAACCCAGATTGTTGTAGGCAGGGGCTATGATATGCTGGTCTTTCGTGCTCAGGGCCAAATCTATATTCGTGTTTAACAGCTCAACAGCCTCTGCATACCGACCCTGCTTAATATAAATACGGGAAATGCTATTCCCGCAAATGGCTTTTCCGCGTACGGAATTGATTTCGGTATCGAAGGCCAGGGATCTTTGAAAAAAATCCAGGGCTTCATCCAGTTTTCCCTGTGCTTCCAGGCATTCCCCGCTATTTTGCAAATTGATGGCCATACCCAGTTTGTTCCCCAGGGCTTCTTCCAACAGATAGGATTGCCTGTAGTGATCCAGGGCCCGTTCGTATTGCTCAAGGGCCTGATAGATATTGCCAATACTGTTAAGGGATACGTTCTTACTCCTTCGTATACCCTCGGAGGGGTTTTCTATGGTCTCAGCGAGGCGCAGGGCTTCCTGGTTGTAATCAAGGGCTGTTTTTATGGCGTCCAGGCGTCGGTACACTACTCCCAGCATGTTGAGGCTAAAGATTCGGAATTCTGTATTATTGGCTTCTGTAGCCGCGTTCAGTCCTTTTTTATGGTAGTCAATAGACTTCTGGTAATTGGAGATATTGCGATTTAGTGTCCCCAGTTGGTTGTAGCTATAACTCAAGCCATCGAGATATTCAACGCCGAGACTTTGCTCGATAAAATAGTTCATGAGGACAGAATCTCTTCTGTAAGGCCTGAGAAAGCTATCCAATCCACGATATGTAGTCGGTTTCTCGGCGAGAACACTATCGGTAAGCCGGGTAAATTCTTCCGGGATATTTTGCGCATGAAGGGTTGTAAGCGAAAGGCTTAAAAAAAGAAAACAAGTGCTTTTTGCGAACCGCAGCATTTTGTGGCGACTTAAATCAAATCCAGAAAATCGGATTTTTTCTTACGTGAAACCGGAATTTTATGATTGGATACCAAAACGACGTATCCGTCGGTCTTAAGGTACTCTTTTACTTTTTCCAGATTAATGATATAGGAGTTATGGATTCTGAAAAAGGTTTCAGGAGGCAAAAGCTCGTCTATTTCTTTTAATTTTTTGGTCAATACTATCTTTCGGCCATCTGAAAGATACAGGGTGCTATAGTTGCCATCAGATTCTGCGTACAGAACATCATCATTGTCCAGGAATAGTAATTTCCCATCTGTATTAACCTTGATTTTCTTGCTGTGCATGCTTTTGCCTGAAAGTATTTTTTCAAGGCGATTGGCCGTCAGGTGATTGGTGTTATGACGCCGTATTTTTGAGATCGTTTCCTGAAGATCATCGGCATCTATGGGTTTTAGCAGATAATCAATGGCTTCATTTTTAAGGGCCTGAATCGCATATTGGTTATAGGCGGTGGTGATGATAATCGCGAGATCCCTGTTTCGCAACTTCTTAATAAACTGGAAACCATCCATGGCTGGCATTTCTATATCGAGGAAAAGACAGTCAGGAGTATTGGATTCCAGGTATTCCAGCGCTTTGAATGGATCCGTAAAGGAAGCGACGACGACTATTTCGTTTGAAAAATGACTCAATTCCCAGCCCAGGCTTTGAACCGCTTTTTCTTCATCATCTACTATTACTGCTTCAATCATGCCCCTGGGTATAATTCTGAAATTTAAAAAAAATGTCTGTAACCGCATTCGAATAGGGTAGTGAGTTCGGATAAATCCGGAAATGAACCGTTGTCTGACGAAGAATCCTCGCCAAGGTGAAGAATTATCCTACAATCAACGAGTTGTTTTTCAGGTTGTTGTGCCCATAGTAATCTGGAAACGCTAGGGAGTGAGAGTCTTATCAGGGCGATTTTGCAATCAAATTGCGGTTTATACAAATTTTAACACTGTTTACACATTTACCCTCGAGTGAAGTCTGGAAAGCACCTAGTTTTGAGAGCGTTTTTTACCAGATTCCCCTGAAATAAAGCAAAATGAAAAAGTGCCTGTTTTTCTTTGTAGCATTTGTTTTAGCCGTTGCTTTAGCAGCATTGACCGAGTCTCCTGTAGTGAAAAAGACAGAAGATCAAGCTGTTGTGAGCTACGATAAGATAACGGAGCAAACTCCCGATACCCCTGCCAATTGGCCTGAAGGTGAGCCCGGGGAGATTTCCGTCGGTCAAACTGAGAATCCATGATAAAGGACTCCAGATTTTTTCGATTGATATGGCCGGTTGCGCTGGGTGTGGCATTGGTAATGGCAATTGCTTATATAGCTCCGGATCCTGTTTCGCTGACAGCGGAATTGGCCCCGGGGAAGTACGATCTTCAAACTGCTGCAGAAGGTAAAAGTAATAATATAAACGGCCCCGTGTATTTCGAATACTCGGATAAACATGACAATTCAATGGAGTCTCGGATTTTTAAACTCCATTTTGTCAATCCGCACATTGCGAAAGGGCCTGGATTTGGGTTTTTGATCCCTATTTCAGGCACTCATGAAATGATCGAGAAAGGAGAGTATTCGGTTGGGGAGCAGGGTGCCGGGGTTATGACGAACTTCGATACAGTGTTTGGATATGCAGACATGGGAGGTAAAACGTCGGCCCTGTATTTCAGCGAGTCCGGTTCAATCTCCATTACAGGATGTACTCCAAAGGAAGTTATTGGAGCAATAGATATGGTGTTAAATGATGGAAGTGGGGGCTCGGTTCGGGTTACCGGGGCTTTTAAGGCCCAACCACTACCCTCAAATATCACCTTGTAGTTATTTAGAAGTAAGAGATTAGAAGTCAAACGATAGAAGTACGACTCCTAAAGTTTGTTATTGATATAACAACTTTACGGGACACTGTTGACATCGGAACTAAGGATTTCCTTCGGGAATCTTCTTAGATTGAATTTAGGTTTCGGGGGAACTACCTGATTCATCTGCCGGTATCAATAAGATTTTTAGGTGTTCCGGGGTCGTACTGTTTGACTTTTAGTTATTAAGGCCACATCGAAACCCTGCCCCACGAAGAATTCCCACAAAGCGCAGATTCAAACCAGTACCGTATATGTTTTCTACATTGGAATGAGTGTATGGTGTGGCATTGGGGAGTTTGAATCACCATACGGGACTGGCAGTATGGAGAAAGGAACATTGGCCGGTATAGGACGGCCCCAAATAAGCGGCAAATCATCAATCCTTAAGGATCTACAGATCTATAGGCTTTGAGTACGGAGAGTTCCCCTTCTTTGCCAGCTATAGAGTTGCCGTGTTCCATCCCAAGAATACCTGAATATCCCTTTTGACGAATAAAGCCGAATACGTTGGTGTAGTTGATTTCGCCCGTGCCGGGTTCCTTACGCCCGGGGTTGTCACCTATTTGAAAATAGGCGATCTCATCCCAGCACGTTTCAATATTTGGGATAAGATTTCCCTCCTGAATCTGCTGGTGGTAGATATCGAAAAGGATCTTACAGGCTGGTGAGTTCACCGCTTTACAAATTTCATAGGCCTGGGGGGATTCTGAGAGAAACTGCCCGGGGTGGTCCCTGAAATTCAAGGGTTCCAGGACCATGGTAAGTTTATGGGGCTCCAGGATTTCTGCGGCCGCCCGAAGAGCCTCGACCACATGGGCGGTCTGGAAGGCCATGGATTGTTTCATATCCACATGTCCCGGAACTACGGTCATCCATCGGGCTCCTACTCTTTTTGCCACTTCTACGGACGCTTTAACCTCATCTAGAAATACCCGGCGGAGCCCAGGGTCTCCCGAAGCCAGATTTGGCTCGGACCAGGCAATGGTATGGGCCACGAAAACCCCCATTTTCATACCGCGATCCTCGAGGAATTGCCCGATCTTCTCTTGCAGGGCTACCGGACGCTTCGCCATTTCATTGTCTTCAAAGGCGCTAAATCCAGAGTCCGCTATAAACCGCAGCTCATCCAGCGGATCCGCTCCGGCGTGTGCCCGGAACATCCCCAGGTGTGGGGCAAAATTTAGTGTAAAGGGTTTGGTAAAAGACGTGGCGTCCTTCCCGTACAGGGCAGGGGAGGCAGCAGTGGCTACGGCAGCCAGCCCCGTATTGCGAATAAAGGAACGTCGTTTCAAGAAAGGTCTGTTTCTAAAGAGACCAGGCTCTCCCACCGGTGAGTTCATCCAAATCTCCACACCCGATATACTCGCCGGGTACAGGCAGGTAAGCCAGTACTTCTTCCCCTACGTATTCCGAAGTTTTATAGGACCAGATGACCGCATCCCGAAACTGGTTGGCAAAGACAAATCTGGAAACATCCCCATCCAATTCGGCTGGCTGACCCTCGGCAACCGCCTCATTATAGGTGGTGAGGGTTTCATAGAGTTTAGCTTCGTCTTCTTTTTCACGCTTTTTAAGGGCTTCGGCCAGTATGGGTTCCAGTTCTTCGGCTGTGAGGGAATCCCCGGCTTTTTTTCCGGAATCTGCCATGGCTTTCTCTATAAAATTGCCAAGTCCCGATTTAATGAGATCTTGTTCTTCCGGTTCAGAAACCTCCATCCAGTAACGATCCAAAAAAGAATGCACCCCTACTTCTGTGGCTGAAGGAGTATCTGTCCTGGGCAGGATTAAATCTGCCAGTTGCATAATCACTGCACCTTCCTCGGGGGAAAAGAAAACCGGAGTCCAGTCCGGCCCTGTTTCCTGTTTGCAGCTTTGCATCAGGCTTATTATCGTGGGGGTGGCGACGGTGTATCCCAGGGCTAACCCCATGTTTTTTAATGCGATTCTTCTGTCCATCAGATGTTTCCTTTTTTAAGTTCTTGTGCTGCGTGTTGTGCGGCCCGGGCTGTAAAAGCCATATAAGTCAGGGAAGGATTTACACAGGCTGCTGAGGTCATAAATGCCCCATCCGTTACATAGACATTCTTCACCGCGTGCACCTGGTTATATCCATTGACGACCGAGGTTTTTGGATCACGCCCCATACGTGCAGTTCCCATTTCGTGAATCCCCAGACCAAGCGCTCCCGGATCATCGAAGGGCTCGACATCCTTTAATCCCGCTTTTTCGAGCATGGCTACCGCCTGTTCCTTCATGTCCTCCCGCATCTTCCATTCATTTTCTTTGAATTCCGCATCAAAGGTAACCGTGGGCAGCCCCCACTTATCCAGTTTGTCGTAATCCAGTGTCATTCGGTTGTCCTCATAGGGAAGGACTTCTCCGAAACCGCCCATTCCGAAGTTCCACCCTCCGGGTTTCAGGATCGCCTCCTTAAGGGCCTTGCCATGGGAAAGCTCTTTGACGGAGTCTTCCCAGCTTCCCCGGCTGGCACCCCCCTGGTAACCGTAGCCCCGGATAAATTTATCGGTATTCGAGCTGCCTCCGAGGTTTCTGAACCTGGGGACGTAGATTCCGTTAGGTTTCCGCCCTTTGTAATATTTGTCTTCAAAACCTTCAAACCGGCCACCTGCACCTACACCGAGATGGTGATCCATGATGTTGCGTCCGAGTTGATCCGAATCATTACCCAACCCATTGGGAAATCTGTCCGATTTGGATTGCATCAGGATGGCAGTGGAAGCTATGGCAGAGGCGCATAAGAATATAACTTTGGCCTTGAACTCATACGTCTCTTTGGTGATTCGGTCGATGACCTTTACCCCGGTAGCTTTTTTGGTATCGGGATCGTATATCACTTCGTGCACCACGGAATCGGGACGAAGCGTCATGTTCCCTGTAGCCTCCGCAGCCGGGAGCGTAGACGAATTGCTGCTGAAATATGCCCCGAAAGGACACCCGCGTATACAACGGTTGCGATATTGGCACCGCATACGGTTTTTCCCTTCAAATTGTTTATCACTATTTATGTGAGCCACCCGTCCGGCAGTAATAACCCTCCCGTCAAAATGCTCAGCGACCTGTTCGCGTACGTGCTGTTCAACACAGTTGAGCTCCATCATGGGCTCAAAGACCCCATCGGGCAGTTGGGGAAGGCCCAGGGTTTCCCCGGTAACCCCGATATAGGCTTCCACTTTATCGTACCAGGGGGCGATATCTTTGTATCGCACTGGCCAGTCCACCGCAATGCCGTCCCTTTTATTGGCTTCAAAATCCATATTGCTCCAGCGGTAACTGTGACGCCCCCACATAATGGAGCGGCCCCCAACGTGGTATCCGCGCATCCAGTCAAAACGCTTGGTTTCATTATAAGGGTGTTCCAGGTCGTCTACGAACCAGAAATTGTGCGGGGCTCTTACGGTGTACCCCGTACGGGCCTGTTTCAGTTGTTTGGCTTTTTCCTCCCTTGGGAGTTCTCCATTGTTGGGGAAATCCCATTTATCCATATTGGCCGTGGGATAGTCTTCGATATGGTTGACCATCCGGCCCCGGTCCAGCACCAGCGTTTTCATGCCCTGCTCGCACAATTCCTTGGCGGCCCAGCCTCCGCTAATACCTGTTCCTACCACAATGGCATCATAGGTTTCTTCTTCCTGGTTGTAATAAAACTTACTCATCAATGGGTTTGTTAGATGGCTAAAAGTATTAAATATTAAATTAATTTTCTACATTTAAAATCTGTTATAACCGAAGGAATGTTACTTAAAAGGACCGATAAATAGGAATTAGACAATAATTGGAAGAATCGGTTCCGTCCTTGAATAAGACCCGGAGATTTTCCGGGACATCACAAACCAACTATATCCCAGTACCTTATGAAGCGCAGAAATTTTATCTATAGAAGCAGTCAGGCAGGGATGGCCCTCGCCCTCCTTGGAATGGCAGCCTGTAAAGAATCAGCGAAAAAGGCGATGGCTGGCGAATCCGATGAAGCCGGTGCCCCCGAACCCGAAGCCTCCCCGTTTTTTAAGCTCTCTCTGGCTCAATGGTCCATTCACACAATGATTCGGGAAGGAAACACAGATCCCTACAGGTTTGCAGAAATGGCCAAGTCGTGGGGATTCAGTGGATTGGAATATGTGAGCCAGTTGTACAATCCCGAATTGGAAAAGGCGTCTTATTCTGAAGAAGCGATGCAGGGTTTTATTGATAAATCCAATGCAGAGGCAGCCAAACACGGCATGCAGAACCTGCTGATCATGATCGATGGTCAGGGCGATTTAGCCCTGAGCGACAAAGCAGCTCGTATGGCCGCTGTGGAAAATCATTATAAATGGGTGGATGCCGCCCAGGCCATGGGATGTCATTCCATCCGGGTCAACCTTTCCGGCAGCAGCGATCCGGAGACCTGGGTGCCCAATTCTGTAGACGGGCTTAAAGGTTTAGCCACGTATGCCCGGGGTAAAAACATTAACATCCTGGTGGAAAACCACGGTGGGCTTTCCTCGAATGCCTCTTTACTCACCCAGGTTATGCGAGAGGTGAATATGGAGAATTGCGGAACCTTGCCCGATTTTGGGAATTTCTGTATCCGAAGGGAAGATCCTTCAGATTATCAGGCCGGATGTGCTGAGGAATACGACCGTTATAAGGGCGTCCGGGAACTGATGCCTTTTGCAAAAGCCGTCAGCGCCAAATCCCATAATTTTAACGCATCCGGGGATGAAACAGACACCGACTATGTACAGATGCTTCAGATCGTAAAAGATGCAGGATATACCGGATTTATAGGGGTTGAATATGAGGGCAATGTGCTCAGCGAGGAAGAGGGAATAATCGCTACGCGCGAGCTGCTTCTCAAAGCGGCAAAAATGGTCTCCTAAGACCGAAAATATTATGAAGGCATTTTTCCATCAGGTATTTGACTATAATTACCATGCGAATAAGCAACTGATCACCCTTTGCTCCGGACTTAAAACCATTCCAGAACGGAGTAATGCCCTTTTCAACCATATCCTCAACGCCCATCATATTTGGAATGCCCGAATTATGGAACAGCCTTCCGAATTCGGGGTATGGCAGGTGCACGAGCCCACGGCATGGGAAGAAATCCATTATGACAACCAACGAAATTCTTTTGAAATCATAACCAATACCGATTTTTGGGAAGGGCGTATCAAATACGAAGACTCGGAAGGAAAACATCACACCCGGAGTCTGCAGGATATTCTTTTCCATATCATCAATCATTCCACCCATCACAGGGGGCAGGTCCTCGTGGATTTTCGGGCCAACGGCATCGAGCCTCCTCAACAGGATTACATTTATTACAAACGCTAAACCAACACCGCATGAAATCAACCGTTAAATTTCAACTCTCCCTGATGATGTTCCTGGAATTCTTTATCTGGGGCGGATGGTTTGTGACCCTGGGGACCTTTTTAGGGGACAACCTCAAGGCCGACGGAGGTGAAATTGCCATGGCTTTTTCCACACAATCCTGGGGTGCCATTATAGCACCGTTTATCATAGGTTTGGTCGCGGATCGCTATTTTAACGCGGAACGAATTCTCGGGGTCCTTCACCTGTTGGGCGCCTTTTTGATGTATCAAATGTATACTTCAGTTGATTTTGCCAACTTCTACCCTTATGTACTGGGGTATATGATCATATACATGCCGACCCTGGCTTTGGTGAATTCTATTTCTTTTAATCAAATGAAGGATCCGGCCAAGGAGTTTTCCCTGGTAAGGGTATTTGGCACCATCGGTTGGATTGTGGCAGGACTGCTGATCAGTTATGTTTTTCTGTGGGATTCTCCCGAGGCCCGTGCAGAGGGAATGCTAAAAAACACCTTTTTGCTGGTAGCTATTGCATCTGCATTTCTTGGGCTGTTCAGTTTTTTCCTCCCCAAAACCCCCCCGACGGCAGACCGGAGCGAGAAGGTGGGAATCTCCACCCTCCTTGGCCTGGACGCATTGAAATTACTCAAGGATCGCAATTTTTTGATCTTTTTTGTCTCTTCTGTCCTCATCTGTATCCCACTGGCTTTTTACTATCAGAATGCCAACCCCTTCCTCTCGGAAATCGGAGTAGACAACCCCACCGGAAAAATGACTATAGGCCAGGCTTCTGAGGTGCTTTTTATGCTTTTGCTCCCTTTTTTCTTTAAAAAATTCGGATTTAAAAAGACCATTATGGCGGGAATGCTGGCATGGACCATACGTTATCTCCTTTTTGCTTACGGCAATGCCGGCGATCTGGCGTTCATGCTTATTCTCGGCATCGCCCTCCACGGGATTTGCTATGATTTCTTTTTTGTTTCCGGTCAGATTTACACGGATTCAAAAGCCGGAGAAAAATATAAAAGTGCCGCACAGGGGCTCATTACACTGGCTACCTATGGCCTGGGGATGCTCATAGGATTTTGGGTTGCCGGAAAGATTTACGACATGAACCTCCTCTCTGAGAATGTTCACGACTGGAATAGTATTTGGACCTTCCCGGCCCTCTTTGCGCTGGGGGTATCTGTGCTCTTTGCCCTGTTCTTTAAAAATGAGGTAATTGAATACAAAAATTAACATTGAAGTATAAATTATGCCAAAGAAAATTCGTCTTGGAATCCTGGGGGGTGGTGGTGACTCCCTGATCGGAATTCTGCATAGGGTAGCAGCCCATATGTTTGATAATTATGAAATTGTGGGGGCCGTTTTCAGTCCTGACCACCAGGAGAGCCTGGATTTTGCCAAGGAAATAGACATCCCTTTAAATCGCATTTATCCGGATTTCGATACCCTGATAGCTGAAGAACTGAAATTGCCCGAATCCGAGCGAATTCAGGTGTGTTCAGTGCAAACACCGAATTTTTTGCATTTCCCGATGGCCAAAAAGCTTTTGGACAACGGTTTTCATGTGATTTGCGAAAAACCGATGACCACGACCTATGAGGAAGCCAAAATCCTTCGTGAAGCACATCAGAAGGCCGGAACCGTTTTTGCGGTAACACATACCTATACGGGGTATCCCATGGTGCGTCAAATGCGGGAACTTGTACGATCGGGGGCCCTGGGTAAGATTCATAAAGTAGATGCCCGATATTATCAGGGATGGATTAACCCGATCATCCACGATGCCGAAAAGCGGAAGTCCGTCTGGAGACTCGATCCGACCAAAGCAGGGATCAGCTCCTGTATGGGCGATATAGGAGTGCACGCCTTTAATATGGTTGAATACACCACGGGGCTCGAGATTGAGTCCCTTCTGTGTGATTTTAATTATTTGTACAAGGATAATGTGATGGATGTGGACGGCACCGTACTCATACGGATGGGAGACCACGTAAAAGGAGTTATACGGGCCAGCCAGGTGGCTACCGGTGAAGAAAACGGGCTGGCTATCCGAATTTACGGAGAAAAGGGAGGTCTTGTCTGGGAACAGGAACGCCCGAACTTTCTCTATAAGATGAGCGATACGGAACCCTTACAGGTTTACAAACCGGGGCACGCCTATAATTCTGACCTCTCCCTCGACGGGACCAAGTTACCGGCAGGACACCCCGAGGGGATTTTCGATGCCATGGGGAATATTTACAGGGGGGTGGCCAGGGCCATACGCGGGGCGGAATTTGACCCCGGGGAATTCCCGACTATGACCGATGGGGTTCGGGGTCTGAATTTTATCGAAGCAACGGTCGAATCCCACATATCCGGAAATACATGGGTAACACTGGATTAATCTGTTGACGGAAAACACTGTGGAGAAGCAATACACTTCCCAGCCATTCGGTATTCTAAGGTCGCTCATAGATTGTTTCGAACTCCTCACAGACCACAATCATGCTCTCACGGGGAACTTTCCCGAAAGGTTCCAGTTCCTGGGTATAGTATTCCCAATGAACCCGTTTCCAGTACTCCAGGGAGCCGTCCCCTTCACCTTCCAGGCGCGCATATTCGGGTGTAATACTAAAAAAAGGTTTGAGCCGGACTTTTGTAGTTCGGACGATGCAATGGGCATACCCGTTAAAATCGGTCACGATATTGAGATCTCCGATTTTAGGAAGGGGCTCCCCTCTTTGCTGCAGTCCGATCAGGGAGTGGGACGTGCATCTTTTCTGACCGTTTTGCGCTAGCTGGGCGCAGGTATTGGCCACTTCTTCAGTAGCTCCGAAGTACCCGGCAGGCGGCTCCTGCACATTGAGGTATTCCGGGTGATCCTGTACAAAAGCCTTCCAAAGTGAAGCTATAGATGGATTCTTCATACGCTTGAATTCAGATTATTTGAACCCCCCGGTTTTAAATTTTTGAGCGGCGTGATTTGCCGCCCGGGCTGTGAAAGCCATATAGGTTAGTGAGGGGTTTACACAGGAGGAGGACGTCATAAATGCGCCATCCGTTACATAGATATTCGGTACTTCGTGCACCTGATTGTCCTTATTTACTACAGACGTCCGCACATCGTGACCCATCCGGGCCCCACCCATTTCGTGAATACCCAGGCCGGGCCCGGTCTCATTTTCATAGGCTTCAACCTCAGTAAAACCGGCGGCTTTGAACATACGGGTTATTTCCCTGAGGATATCTTCCCGCATTCTATATTCGTTTTCTTTAAAGCTCACATCAAAATCCAGTTGGGGGAGACCCCACCTGTCTTTTTCCGTGGAGCTCAGGGCTACCCGGTTTTCCCAATACGGCAACATTTCACCGAAGCCGGTTGCTCCAATTTGCCATGTTCCCGGTTGTAGGATACCCGCCTTTAAACCCGCCCCATACCCCAATTCAGCTACGGCTTCTGACCAGTCTCCCCGGGAGGCCCCCCCCTGGTATCCAAAACCTCTGAGGTATTCGCGCTTCGGTTGCCCTTCCAGGTTCACAAACCTGGGAATATAGAAGCCATTCGGCCGCCTTCCCTTATAATATTTATCGAGATACCCGGGAACTTTTGCATTCGCCCCCAACTGGTAGTGGTGGTCCATGATATAACGCCCCAATTGGTCGTGGTTGTTGCCAATACCATCGGGGAATCTGGCGGATTTCGACTGTAATAAAATCCCAACAGAGGCCATAGCCGAGGCACAGAGAAATACGATGCCTGCGTTAAAAGTGTGAGTTTCCTGTGTTTCTGAATCGATGATGCGTACCCCTGAGGCCAGTCCTGAGGCCTCATCGTATAAAATTTCATGAACGATGGAGTGGGGCCTGAGCGTCATGTTCCCCGTGCGTTCAGCCGCAGGCAGGGTCGAAGAATTGCTGCTGAAATACCCCCCAAAAGGGCACCCCCTCCAACAACGGTTCCTGTACTGACAGGGATTGCGTCCTTCCGGAACTTTTAGAGTATCTGTAAGATGGGCCACCCTGCCAATGGTCAGTACTCTCCCGTCTTCAAATTCCTCAGAAAGGGCGGTTTTGAGATCTTCTTCGGGGCAGGTAAGATCCATGGGTGGTTGAAACACCCCATCCGGGAGCTGATCCAGGCCCAGGGCCTCCCCGCTCACGCCAATATAGGATTCCACCTTATCGTACCAGGGCGCTATATCCCTATATCGCACCGGCCAGTCTACTCCGATCCCTTCTTTGAGGTTGGCTTCAAAATCCAGATCGCTCCATCGATAACTTTGTCTCCCCCAGGTGAGCGAACGCCCACCCACCTGATACCCCCGTATCCAATCAAATCGCTGGGTTTCCTGGTAGGGATGTTCCAGGTCATTTACAAAAAAATGGGCGACATCTGGTCTGGGCGCCCATCCCACCCGAAGCTGTTTATGGTATTTTTTTCGCTCCTCCCCAGTCAGCTGATTGCCATTGGGGAGGTCCCATGTATCCAGATTCATCGTAGGGTAATCTGAAATATGCTTTACCATGGGTCCCCGCTCGAGTACCAGGGTTTTCAACCCATTCTCACAAAGTTCCTTGGCAGCCCAACCTCCGGTTATTCCCGTACCCACGACAATGGCGTCATACGTTTCTGAAGAGTTGTTGCTATTATTGGTCACGAATTCCTTAGTATTTTTCTATATTTATGACCCGCCATTAGGGCTCAGGTCGCTTTTAAGAAACATCTGTTAAATATAGGATATTAAAGCATAACCTGCGGTTTAAACATCGCTGACAAACCACAAAACACCTATGAAAACCATTAAAGGCCCGGCTGTGTTCCTGGCGCAATTTGTAGACAGTAAAGCTCCTTTTAATTCCCTGGAAGGGATGTGCCAATGGGCAGCAGACCTCGGCTACAAAGGGATACAGATTCCTACCTGGGAATCTTTCCTGATCGATCTGGACAAGGCCGCTGAAAGTCAGACGTACTGTGACGAACTCAAGGGTATCATCGGTTCTTATGGCCTGGAAATCACCGAACTCTCTACACACCTGCAAGGGCAGTTGGTAGCCGTGCACCCGGCCTACGACCTGATGTTTGATAATTTTGCACCGGATGCTGTCAAGAACAATCCCAAAGCCCGGACTCAATGGGCGATAGAGGTTGTGAAAAAGGCAGCTACAGCCAGTCGTCGTTTAGGGATTAAAGCCCATGCGACTTTTTCAGGGGCCCTGCTCTGGCATACCTGGCACCCCTGGCCTCAAAGGCCCCCGGGACTTGTGGAAATGGGTTTTGAAGAACTCGCCAAACGCTGGATGCCCATTCTGGACCATTTCGACAACGAGGGGGTGGATGTGTGTTATGAGATCCATCCGGGGGAAGATCTGCACGATGGGGATACGTTTGAGCGATTTCTGGAGGCTACCGGCAATCATCCCAGGGTAAATATCCTGTACGATCCAAGTCATTTTGTGCTGCAGCAGTTGGACTATATTGAGTACATCGATCACTACCATGAGTTTATCCGGTCATTCCATGTGAAGGATTCGGAGTTTAACCCGACCGGTAAAAAAGGCGCCTTTGGGGGCTACAACGACTGGATAGATCGGGCCGGACGTTATCGGTCTTTGGGGGACGGACAGATCGACTTTAAAACTATTTTTTCCAAGCTAACGCAGTACGGATGCGATGTCTGGGCAGTTATGGAATGGGAATGTTGTATCAAATCCCCGGAGCAGGGGGCTCGGGAAGGTGCCCGGTTTATTCAACAACATATTATTGAGGCCACGGAAAAAACATTTGACGACTTTGCCGGGGGAGACGTCGATAAAGAAATGTTGCGTAAAATCCTCGGTCAAAATCCCGATTTATGAGAAGAACCCCATTGGGCCTGTGTATACTACTGGTTTTGGTCAGCGCCTGTAAGGAGAAACCGGATACGGTTAAAGCGAAAACCCAACAAGACACACAAATGCAACAAGCTTCTGAAGAGACGCCTTCGATAACTGACTCCTGGGAGGTCCTTTTTGATGGCACCTCTATGGACGCCTGGAAAGGGTATCTGGAGGCTGGGGTTCCTTCCCCCTGGAAAATAGAAGATGGGGCTATGGTTTTTTACCCGCCTGCAAATGGCCCTGAAGGTGAGAGTTATAACCTGGTGAGCCGGAAAGCATACACCAGTTTTGTCCTTTCCCTTGAATGGAAAATTTCAGAAGGCGGGAATTCAGGAGTATTCTGGGGCATTGTGGAAGATCCAAAATACAACCAACCCTATGAGACTGGTCCCGAAATACAGGTCCTCGACAATGAAAGGCATCCTGATGCGGCCAATGGAGACACCCATCAGGCAGGGGCACTCTACGATATGGTCGCACCCCGGTCCGATGTTACAAAACCAGCAGGGGAATGGAACCTGTGTGAAATCACGGTGGATTACGAATCTGAAATAGGAAAAGTTGTTTTAAACGGTACAGAAATACTCACATTTCCCCTGGGGGATGAAGCCTGGGATGCCATGGTAGAAGGATCGAAATTTAAGGGATGGGAAGGATTTGGGAAATCCCGGACCGGAAAAATTGGATTGCAGGACCACGGGGACATGGTCGCATATCGAAACATAAAAATTAAATCACTTTAATATGATCAGGATCTGTTCTGTACTTTTTTTGGGTATTTTGTTTGTGGGCTGTGGCCAGAAAGAATCTACCCCTCCCCAGCCACCGGAGCCGCCCACCCCTCCGGGCATCTCCTACCCTGAATATCAGGGACAGGAACCGACGACACCTGAGGAGACTGAGGCATACGAACCCGTACCTCCTGTGGTGACCCCCGACAGCCAAAACGGTGCGCCATCCGATGCCCTGGTGCTGTTTGACGGAAGCGGATTCGAACAATGGACCATGACGCGTGACAGCTCTGAGGTTATCTGGCACCTGAATGAAGACGGGAGTATGACGGTTGCAGATAAAACCGGGGATATACAGACCAAACAGAATTTTGGCGATCTTCAGCTACATCTGGAATGGCGGTCGCCCGCCGATATTCAGGGCGCCGGGCAAAGTCGTGCCAACAGTGGTGTATTCCTGAACAATCTCTACGAGGTACAGGTGCTGGATAATAATGACAATACAACCTATGTAAACGGACAGGTCGCTTCCCTTTACAAGCAACACATCCCTCTCGCCATGGCATCAGTGCCCAGCGGGGAGTGGAACACTTATGATATTATTTATCGCGCCCCGGACTTTGACGCAGCAGGCAACAAGGTAAAATCCGGGACGATTACCGTCATTCACAACGGGGTTCTGGTCCAGGACCACGTCGAAATCAAAGGCACTACCCCTTATATCGGTTGGCCGAAGAACCCGCCCCATGGCAAAGGGCCAATCCGGTTACAGGATCATGGGGATAACAGCCGGGTGAGCTATCGGAACATCTGGATACGGGAGCTGTAATCAGATTTTTTTACAGCATTGTACGCTTTGGATTTCGGGCCTGGGGAACCCCGTTTATGGTTTTGAACCCTTAGATTTTCTAAACTCACGGAGTAGTTGCTGAACCCTTGAAAATCATGTTTTTGCAGGTCTGAACCCCCGGTTTTTTTACGGATTATACAGCAGTTGTTGTTATGTATACAGCAATCTTGTTTCTTCTTACAATGTCGCGGTAAATCCTCATTTATATTTTGTATTTTTTTCTAAAGAGAACATAATTACCAACCGGCCTTGGTCTCCCGGAAATCCCGGATGAGAATTCCCCCCCCAGGCCAATTAAAAACATCGCAAATATGAAACGTTTGAAAAAAGCGGGTATCCTGCTGGCACTTTTATTCCTCGGCGGGACCCTACAGGGACAATTCCTCAAAAAGCTCAAAGAAAAGGTCGAAAGTCGGGTGGAGGATGCGGTTACTGAAAAAATTGCAGCCAAAGCCGCCGGAGAAGCCGACAAATTAATGGACAAGGCCTTTGAGGATTTACTTGAAGGAGGTGTAGGGGAGAATGCCGGTTTTCCCATAGGCGGGGATCCCGTGAATCCGGAGGATATACCGGACTCCTATGATTTCGAATGGGCCTATGAGCTCACCATGTATACAGATAAGTTGGAAGAGCCTGTTCCGATGACTTATTTGCTCAAAGAGGGGTCTTCATACTGGGGTATGAATATCGAGCAACAGGGAACCTCTATATTGATGGTTTTCGATGCAGAAAAAATGATGACCCTCATGTTTATGGGTAATGCGGATTCCCGCTTTATGACCGCTTCAAAAGTTCCCGAGCAATTTCTCGACGGAGAGGAATTCACGCCCCAGGATGGCTATGAGATCAAAGAAGTTCCCTCCAAAGAGATAATGGGGTATACCTGCAAGGGTTTTCAAATGGAAGATGCCCAATATAAAACTACCGTATACACAACCTTTGAAACCGAAGTGAGTTTCAGCGATATGTACAAGAAAAACGAGAACTTTCCGGAAAACTTCGATATGGAGTGGATACGCGAAGGCAATAAATCAGGAATGATTATGGAAATGGTGATTGAGGACAAGGCCAAAAATGAATGGGATGCCAAAATGGTGTGTACTCGTTTGGAACGCGCGCCTCAGACCATAACCACCGCGAATTATCAAAACTTTGGAGGGAGATAGTACCCGATAATACCTTAAGACAAAAAAATGAGAAAAACGATTTTATTACTTGCGACTCTGGCTATTTTTACCCTCCAGAGCCGTGGACAGGAATCCATATCGGGAAGTATTGATGGGTGGGCCCAGGGTGCCGGTGAGGTCTATACCGGGTTGTTTACACTTTCGGAAGTAGGGTCAATTGACGATTCGGGAAATTTTGAAATTGCCTTGAAACCAGGATACCTGGCAGAGGTTAAAAAGAAGATGGAAGCTGAGAATTCAAATCCCGACAGAAAATTCACTTCGCAATTATTGACGCTCGGGGAATCTTGCCAGTGCGCTCAGGGCAATGTAGAATTGGTCAATGGGGATCAGGAACTCACAACCCTTGCAGTATTTGGATTTATGCTGGCCAATATGGAGAAGCAAGAAAAATTTGGAGCTCTGGTTCCGGCCAGTAGTAAAGACTTCGCAGAAGGATATATCAAACTCGGCTCTTATGAGAACACGGTCGGGTATGCCGTTGATTGGTATTATGTCGATAAACCCGGAGTTGCCAAAGGGGAGTGTTCCGTGGATTCTTATCCGGTAAACGGAGATGAGATGTATACGCGAAATACAACCTATAATCTAGACCTAAAACCGGGGTGGAACCTTGTGAAGTATGAGATATCAGAAATATTTACAGATGAGGGAGGAAAGACCTACCCGGTTAAGGAGAGTATTACCAGCATTTCTGAAGTGCCTTCAGGCATGCAGTATATATTCATCCCGGAATAATGCTTTCTTCAGCAAGGCTACAAAGGGAAAGGGCTTGATGCCCAAACCTCCCGAACCGCTTAATTTTTTTACCGGTTTTCTGTACACCGCTTTCTTTTTTACAATGACGCTCAGCACGGCCCAGGAAGCCATTCAGGGAGTGATCCCGGAATGGAATTTCGGTGAGGGCGATGTGATTACAGGCTTTCAGGTGCCCCGGAAAATTGGCGCCATAAATGCGGAAGGAAAATTCACAATCCCACTGACCCCAAATTTTATTGAAAAAAGAAAAAAGGAAATCGAGGAAAACCGCCCGATTTCCTCCGCAGACAAGACGAGTCCTTTTATGGACCTGGACAGGGTTTTTAGAAGAAGAGGTGGGTCTATAGTGCTTGACAATGCGATTCAACCTGTAGGCACCCTCTCCAATGTTGGGGTTTATGGCATTGGAAGCATGGAGGACCAGGAACTTTTTGGCCTTCTGATAGCAGCGAGTTCTGTTACTTTTGCCGAATCTGTACTAAGTATGCCCTCTTTTGAATTTAGCCCGGGATTCTTAATTGACTGGTATTATGTGGATAAAGCGGCTACCATAAAAGGTGTAACCACCGAAGAGTCCCTGTCTGTAGACCAAAACGAAACCTTCACCAATACGATGGAATACAATCTCGAATTCCAACCCGGTTGGAATATGGTGAAATACGAGATCCTTTCTGTTTTTAAGGACAGCGAAGGCAGGACGTATCCAAGGGAAGAACGGTATGTTTCCCTGACGTCTTTTCCGGAGGATTTTGAGTTTGTTTTTATTCCGAAGTAGGGCAGTTCACATAATGGAAGACGCCTTAAGGGAGCACTGAAGCCGGGGTTTATACAGAAATATAAGGGCAGGTGGGCCTTTTCTATTTTTACTACCTTTGGCAAAACAGGCCCCGCAGGTATGATTCAATCCATGACCGGTTTCGGAAAGCACGTACTGCAGCTTCCCGGAAAAAAAATTTCAGTAGAAGTAAAATCCCTCAATAGTAAAAGCCTGGATATCAATGCCCGGGTCCCCCAGGTATATCGGGAAAAAGAACTGGAGTTCCGCAATACTATAGCCCGAATGCTCAACCGGGGCAAGATCGATTTCTCTTTGTATATAGAATCGAATGGGGAAGAGGCTTCCACGCGGATCAATCAGCACGTGGTTCGGGACTATATGGGCCAGTTAGGGGAGATAGCCCCCGGAGACACTGTCCGCTTGCTCGAAATGGCCCTGCGACTCCCGGATACGTTAAAAACAGAACGGGAAGAGCTGGATCCCGAAGAGTTTGCGGTAATTCAGGAAGCCCTGGCCAAGGCCCTCGAAGAACTGCTGGTATTCCGGTTAGAAGAAGGTAAAACCCTGGAAGCAGATTTTGCCCGGCGTATTAAGACCCTCCAAGAACTCCTGGAGGAGGTGAAGGCCCTTGATACAGCCCGCTTGGGAAGCATCCGGGAACGTCTCGAAAGGGCTGTGGCCGATTTGCGTGAAACGGCAGACCCCAATCGCTTTGAGCAGGAACTTATATACTATCTGGAGAAGTACGATATTACCGAGGAAAAAGTGCGGTTGGCCAAACATTTGGAATACTTCTTAAGCACCATGGATTCGGAGGATTCCAACGGAAAGAAACTCGGGTTTATTTCCCAGGAAATCGGCAGGGAAATCAATACCATCGGTTCTAAAGCCAATGATGCAGTTATGCAGCGAATCGTAGTCCAGATGAAGGACGAACTCGAAAAGATCAAGGAACAGATGCTGAACGTTTTATGAAAAAAGGCGGAAAACTTATTGTCTTTTCGGCTCCTTCCGGAAGTGGAAAGACCACCATTGTACGGCATTTGCTCTCCCAGCCCGAGTTGAACCTGGCCTTTTCCGTATCAGCCACTTCCCGTCCCCGAAGACCTAAGGAGAAGCAAGGGGAACACTATTATTTTATGTCTATTTCCGAGTTTAAAAGGCATATTAAAAATGGCGATTTCCTGGAATGGGAAGAGGTATACCGGGACAACTTCTACGGCACCCTCAAATCGGAAGTAACGCGTTTATGGGAGGAGGGCAAAAACGTCATCTTCGATATCGATGTGGCGGGGGGATTGCGGATCAAGCGGAAGTTCCCGGATCAGACACTGGCCGTTTTTGTAAAACCGCCCAGCGTGGATGAGCTCAAAATCCGGCTCAAAAAACGCAGTACAGAAAGTGAGGATAAAATCAATATGCGGATTGCCAAAGCCTCGATCGAACTGGCCACAGCCCCCCAGTTCGACAAGATCGTCAACAACATCGACCTGGAAACCGCCCTGAAAGAATCCCGGGATTTGGTAGCGGACTTTATCGGACTGCCCCATGACGGGACGAAAGCCACCCCGGAGAAGTAATCCAGCAACGACCGAGATGAAAAAAACCGGTTTGTTTTTTGGAACCTTTAACCCGATACATATCGGCCATCTGATCATCGCCAACCATATGGCGGAATTCTCAGATCTGGATGAGGTTTGGTTTGTGGTCACCCCGAAAAGCCCGTTTAAAACGAAACAGACCCTCCTGGGAAATCACCACAGGTATCAGATGGTCTGGGAAGCCATTCGGGAATACCCCAGGCTGAAGCCCTGTGATATCGAGTTTAAAATGACCCAGCCCAACTACACTATCCATACCCTTACCCACTTGCAGGAGCGTTATGCTGGGAAACATCAATTCGCCCTGATCATGGGAGAGGACAACCTCAAAGGGTTTCACAAGTGGAAAAATTACGAAGCGATACTGGAATATTACGATCTCTATGTATATCCCAGGATTTCCGCACAAAAAGTCCCTGAAGCGCTGAAAAACCATCCGCGGATCCATAAGGTCTCTGCCCCCGTCATGGAGATTTCCTCCACCTTTATCCGAAAAAAACACAAGGAAGGGAAGAACATCAGGCCACTTCTGCCCGAGGCGGTCTGGACCTATATGGATGAGATGAACTTCTACCGATAGGCCTGGTTACAGGTGTAGTTTCCCGGGAGGACCTTACGGTGTAGATGTCTTATATTTGGGGGAATTCACAAGCCCATATTTATGAGATTCACTACCCTCCCTATTTTTCTGTTGTTTTTCACAGCTGTTTCAGGCCAGAAGAAAGTCCTGGACCATGCAGACTTCGATATCTGGAACAGTATTGAAAATAGGCACCTGTCCCCGGACGGTGCCTTTGTATTGTATCACCTGGAAAAAGGGGAAAAAGACCAGTCCCTGAAGATTAAACAGACGGATGGCCGTGCGGTTTTTTCCTATGACAGAGCCCGGGAAGGACAGTTCACCGATGATTCCAGGTATGCCCTTTTTACTATCGGATCCTGGAAGGACAGCATACTCGACTTAAAACGCCGAAAAGTAAAAAAGGAAGATCTGCCAGCAGACAGCCTGGGGATATACGATTTAAGTAAGGGTTCCCTTACAAAGATTCCGAATGTCCGCTCTATAAAGGTTCCTGAAGAATGGTCAGAATTCATTGCCTTTCAGGTGGAGCCCGAAAAGGAGCCGAAAAGGAAAGAAAAAGACACCACCGATTCCGGTAAAACAAAAAAAAAGGAAAAAAAACCCGGGAAGAAGAACGGGTATCATTTGGTGGTGTGGGAATTGGAGACCGGACGGCACGATACGTTTAAGTTCGTCACCGATTATGTGTTTGCAAAAAAAGCAAAGCGCCTGGCGTTCGCTACCACAGGTGAATCGGATGATGGGCAGGGAGGATTATACGTAATGGATCTTGAAAAGGAAAGGCTTAAGGCCATTCACACCTCAAAGAAAGCAGAATACAAGCAAATGGGTTTCTCGGATTCCGGGAAACACTTCGGGTTTATCTCCGATGAAGACACCACCAAAGTACAGGTGCGCCCAACCCGGTTGTATTACTGGAACGAGGCTATGGATGCTGCGGAAATTGTGGCGGGGCCGGGAAGGCAGGTTTCGGGGTTACTCCCCTCTAAATATGCCAAAGTTCACTTTTCCGAAAATGATTCCAGAATGTATTTTGGCCTCGCAAAGCCACAGGTACTCCGGGATACTTCTTTGCTCGAGGAGGAAACTGTAAATGTGGAGGTCTGGACCTATGACGAACCCAGACTGTACACGGTGCAGGAAATACAGGTGAAGGACGATTCGATTTCCAATTTTACGGCGGCAGTACACTTGCCTTCTCGTAAAGTTTATCCGTTGGCGTCAGATGCCTACCCGGATATTGACCTTGGCGATGAGGGCAATGCTCCTTTTGCCCTGGTCAGTACAAGTACCCCCTACGATTTGCAGCGACAATGGACAGGGAGAACCACCCGGGATTACGCCCTGGTAAATATCGGAGACGGGTCGAGGAAAGAGGTGTTAAAGGGTGTGTCGGGCCCTGTGGATTTAAGTCCGAAAGGGGAGTATGTCTTCGGGTATCAGTCCACGGATAGTACCTGGTTTGCTTACAACGTGGCTAAGGATATGCGAAAAAACCTGACCCGGGGAAAGGTCTTCTACGATGAACTTCACGATAGTCCTAGTTTGCCCCGGTCATACGGATCGGCCGGATGGACCGAAAAAGACGAAGCGCTAATCCTCTACGATCGATACGATATATGGAAGTTTAACCCGGACACAGGGGAGGGGGAGCGACTCACGAAGGGGCGGGAAACCCAAACGGAATACCGGTATGTTTCCCTGGACAAAGAACAGCGCTATCTGGATTCCAAAGGGGAGTGGCTGCTTACTACTTTCAATGAGGGGGACAAGAGCAGTGGGTATGCGCTTTTGGACCCCAGGCGTAAAACAGTAAAACCACTGCTGGAAGGCCCTTACCGATTCAGCACCCCTGTAAAGGCAAAAAATGCCGATACCTATATGTTCACCCGGGAGTCTTTCGAAGTCTTCCCCGATATCTGGGCCAGTGGAGCTGATTTTCAGGAGGCTGTCCAGATCAGCAGGGCGAACCCCCAACAGGAGGAGTATCGCTGGGGAACCATAGAGCCGGTAGAGTGGACTTCCCTGGATGGAGAGCAGTTATCGGGAATGTTGGTGAAACCTGAAGGGTTTGACCCTTCGAAAAAATACCCGATGATCGTCAATTTTTACGAGAGGAGTTCAGATGGGTTGCACCGACACAGAGCACCGTCTCCGGGTCGCTCCACCATCAATTACGCCTTTTATGCAAGCCGGGGGTACCTGATTTTTAATCCGGATGTACACTACCGGATCGGGTATCCCGGGGAGAGCGCTTACAATTGCGTGATTCCCGGGGTGACAGCCCTGATTGAAAAAGGCTTTGTGGATAAGGATAATATTGGCGTACAGGGGCATAGCTGGGGGGGATATCAGATCGCCTACCTGGTGACCAAAACAGATATGTTTAAGGCAGCTGAGGCCGGGGCCCCGGTACCTAATATGATTAGTGCTTATGGAGGCATCCGCTGGTGGACGGGCCTGAGCAGGCAGTTTCAGTATGAACACACCCAGAGCAGGATCGGGGGAACGCCCTGGGAATACCCTATGCGATATCTGGAGAATTCGCCCATTTTCAACATAGATAAAATTAACACCCCCTTACTCATCATGCACAATGACGCTGACGGGCACGTTCCGTGGTACCAGGGGATTGAATTTTTTGTGAGCCTCAGGAGACTGGGTAAACCGTCCTGGTTTTTAAACTACAATGGAGAGCCCCACTGGCCCTTAAAACTTCAGAACAGAAAGGATTTTAATATCCGGATGGCCCAGTTCTTCGACCATTATTTACAAGGAGCTCCGGAACCTGTATGGATGAAGAGGGGCGTCCCGGCTTTGGAAAAAGGGATCAATCAGGGATATGAACTATTGGGCACAGATGGTGAATAGTAAGGAGTTCCTCCCGGGGGTCTAATTTTTGCCCTCGTTTTGAAGGAGATTCACAGACCATTCAAGTGCTTTATCCATGGTGGGATGAATGGCTGTAGGGCATTGTAAAAAGCGCGTTTCGAGTTCCGCAATTTTTCGATTGATCTCGTTGTAGACCACCCAGGCATACCCGGTTATATGGGGGGCGAGTTTTTGAACCTCATAATACATGGTAGGATCCAGGGAATAAGAGTATTTCCGGTCGGAAATATAGACCACTGAAGTGTCGCGATAGGCCTCCCAGCTCAGGGCCAGAAGGGGCAGTACATTGTCCATGGAAATTTGCATTCCCTCCCGGACCCGGCCCACAACTACCTGCTCATAAAAGCGAAAGGTCCCTATCGCCAATTCGTGCGTGGTCAAATAGGTTTTTTCGAGAAAATCCGTGGACATTGGCCTTAAATCATTTATTTAAAACTAATTTAAAAACCTTTGAAAGTATATATTTTATAGGGGATAATCGATGAAATGCACTATAAATCCTGTAAAATGTCAGTTCCGAGGTGTTTGGCCTCGCGATTGGTGTACCAGTGCCGGGTTTTGGGAAGGCGCATTTGATTTAATAAGAATTCCCCTTCAAGCATGATGTATTCTCCGTCATTTTTTGCTTTGTCGTGATAAAACTGATAGGCTTCCATGGCAAAAGACTCCGGGTCGAAATAGAAGTACCAAAGATCTTTGCCAACTTCGGGATCGTAGTTCACTTCCAAAACCCAATACTCCTTCCCCTGAAAAGTCCGCTTTTCGACCTCCGGACTGATTCGGGTTCCGGGATCCCGGAGCTTCATCGGAAGTCCGTAGAGATAAGAGTAATAATCCCTGTACATTTTAGCACTTTCACAGGTCAGGCGATGCGTTTTGGCATCGGCTTCAGAGAAGTCTTCTTTACCATTCAAATGCAGGGTACACTGTTGGCCGTTTAGTTCGTAGGTCTTTTCATCATCCCCCTGTTGTACATGCAGGCGAAACCGGGCCTCGTTCTGATCCATGGTAATCTCGCTCAGTCGGGGAGGCCGCTCAGGAGTATCCATGCGCACAATGAAGGAGCCTTCAAAAGATCCCCACACGCCATTGGGGTCGTGGTAGGAAATGCTTTTGTCTAAAATTTGCCCCGGGGACAGGTCCTGGCCGGAAACCATAAAAATGCCGGAGAGAAAACAGAAGGTAAGAAGGAGGTTGCGCATGGGGTGAGATTCATGAATTATTAACTACGAGTTTAATAAATTTACATTATACTAACGTTAAATTGACAAAAAATAAACAACAACACAGTTCGCAGTTCTAGCAATGGCATACGCATTCACAGATATTTTGCAATTGGTAGGGGCCCTGGGGCTTTTCCTGTTCGGGATGAAAGCCATGAGCGATGCCCTGACCAAACTTGCCGGGGACCGGATGCGGGCCATATTAGCGGGCCTGACCTCCAATCGTTTTCTCGGGGTGCTGACCGGATTTCTGATCACTTCTGTAATTCAGTCTTCTTCAGCCACTACCCTCATGGTGGTGAGTTTTGCGAATGCATCCCTGTTGACATTGACCGAGTCATTAAGTGTCATTATGGGGGCCAATATCGGGACTACGATTACGGCCTGGATGATTACCCTGCTCGGGTTTAAAGTAAGTATGAGCAGTATTGCGCTTCCCCTGGTGGGCCTGGGTGTCGGGCTTACGTTTCTTAAGAACAAAAACTGGGAGTACTGGGGCACCTTTATCGTGGGTTTCGGGCTATTGTTTATCGGTCTCGAATTCCTGAAGGAACATATGCCGGATATTGAGAAAACACCTGAAGTCCTTGCATTTTTAGAACGCTACACCCAGCATGGATTTGGCTCCGTCCTGCTTTTTCTGCTTGTGGGGACTTTATTGACTGTCCTTATTCAATCTTCCAGCGCCACAATGGCCCTTACCTTATTGATGGCCGCTAAGGGCTGGATACCTTTTGAGGCCGCAGCGGCCATGGTTCTTGGAGAAAATATCGGGACGACCATCACCGCGAATATCGCCGCCATGGTGGGTAATTTCAGAGCCAGGCAAACCGCCCTGGCCCATCTGTTGTTTAATTTCCTGGGGGTTGTCTGGATGCTGATCCTGTTTTATCCTTTTCTCCGGGGCATATCCCTGCTTACTGAGCGCCTGGGTTCCGGTTCTCCCTATGTGGATTCGGCGGCTGTTCCTGTTGCGATCGCCCTGTTCCATACCTGTTTCAATGTAGCCAATACGTTTTTGATGATCGGGTTTATATCTCCGATGGCCAAACTGGTCAGTAAGATAATACCCGAGCGAATACCACCAGAGCGCCCTATAGAGGACCCGAAGTTTTTAAGTGAAGAGGCGATGAAGTATCCCGAGACTGCCCTCGCAGCCCTGGAACAGGAAACCCGTTATTTATTTGAAAACGCGATTGTTGAAATTGTGGCACATGCCTTAAACCTCCATCGATCTGATATATTCTCCCAAAAAGGCGCTAAAAAAGTGGTCAAAAAGGCCAATGAGGACCTGGGGACTAACGTTAGGGAGCTGTATTTGTCGAAAGTCAAGCGTATTTACAGCGAAATCCTTGCATTTGCTATCCATGCCCAAAGCGATTTGTCCCTTTCTGAAGCACAGCACCAACGGATCATGGAGCTGAAATTCGCGGGTCGGAGAATGGTGGAGGTCATAAAAGACTCCAATGAACTCAACCGCAATGTAACCCGATTTCTGATCGACCCGCATCCGGTAATGCTGTCGGAATACAACGGCTACCGAAAACAAATGATTCGGGTTTTGAGATTTCTCCATGGGGATACCTCCCAGCTGAACCGGATTGAGTTTTCAGAAAAGTTGAAAAAGTTCGCCCTTGAGGCTCAGGAAGCACGAGAAAAAGACAATCAGAAAATAGACCGTCATATACGCGAAAATGAAGTCAGTCCGGAAATGGGGTCTTCGCTCTTTAATGATCACGATAACTTCAACCGGATCATCGAGAATATAATATTGGTGGCAGAGGTGCTCTACACGAAACCGGGAGACCCATCCAAAGGGGTAAAGGAACAAATGCCAAACCTTGTTTTGAGTGCCTAAAGGGCGGTTTACCCTTGACATTTCAAAAAAAGTCGCCCACATTCCTTAAAACAACAGATAATTATGAAATATTAAAGCACTGTATTGCAATTACTTATGGCTTTAATGTAAATTTAATGTAAAATAAATGTAACATAAAAGTTTAACTAATGTAAAATAATTGTACATTTGTATCGTTAAGGTTAAGTACCCGATAAACTAAAACCACAGGAATATGAAAAAGTATATGATTTTACTGATGCTGATGTGTGGTGCACTATATACGATGCAGGCCCAGGAAGTGAAACCCGTATATGCCCAGGATGGGGATATGGTAAAGGCTACCTTTTATCACGATAATGGACAGGTGGCTCAGACCGGACATTTTTTAAATGGAAAACTTCAGGGGGAATGGGTCATGTATGACACCTCCGGAAAGAAAATAGCCATCGGCCAATACGCTGAAGGGGTAAAGACCGGGAAATGGTTTTTCTGGGAAGATGAACTTTTAAAGGAAGTAGATTATTCCAACAATCAGATTGTAGCCGTTGTCAATTGGAATAATGGAGAATCCATTGTGATAAATTAAGGAGCGAAAGGAAACCGTGCTCTGAAAACTATAAAACCGCCCATGGGCGGTTTTTTTATGGTCTAAAAATCGAGTTCCTTCTTGTTGGTGTGCAGTTCATAAGTCTCTAAAAGCTTAAAAGTAGACTCCAGCAGATCTTTTGTCTCCTGCAGGATGTTAAAATACAGGGCCGTATTCTTGGGGCTGTTTTCAGTTTCCCGGGTCCGGTTAATCTGCCTGCGGATTTTCTCATCTATTTTCCGCATAAGCGCTTCCTGTTTGACCAGGGTCTCTGTAAGTTCTCCAAAGTTTTCCTCTTCAAAAATCTTTTCTACGCTCAAAAAGAACTCAGAGACAAAATCGTCCGTCTCTTTCAGGTCCTTGAGCTGACTAAAGCGCAGCTTTTTGTGATTGTTATTTACATGTTTGTATGAGGCCTTGGAAATTTGTTCCAGGGATTGTGTGATGTCCTGGAGATATCTCAGAATCTGGAGGTAAAAGTCGGTTGTGCCCTCTCCCGTTTCATCGAGGTTCTTGATAAAATAGAAAATATTATCCCTGAGATTCTCTACTTCATTATCGAGTTTTCGAATCCCTTTAGTACTCTTTTTCAGCCGTTGCAGGTCGTGCTTTACCAGGCCTTCCGTATTGGCTGTAAAGATTTTGTTGGCCCTTCGTATGGCATGGGAAATATTTTCGGAACTCTCTGCGACCAATCCCTGGATATTCTGGCTTTCGGCCCTCCTCAGTTTAAACTCTTCTTTCAGGTCCTTACTCCTTTTTTTATGGCTGAGGTAGTTTCGGATCAAAATAAATATCGCGAAAACAAAGAGTGCTGTCAGGGCCCAGAATCCTCCTTTGAAAATCAGGAAGGCCACAATAGCTGCACCCAGAAAGGCGCTTATAGCGGTGAAAAACCACCCGCCTATTACGTTCAGCACTCCGGCTACCCGGTAAACGGCGCTATCAGAACCCCATGCCCGGTCCGAAAGGGAAGTTCCCATAGCGACCATAAAAGTAACATAGGTCGTAGAGAGGGGTAGTTTCATTGAAGTGGCGATGGAAATTAACACGCTGGCTACCATTAAATTAACCGACGCCCTGACCATATCGAAGGCGGGCCTGTCTTTGGATTTAATCCTCGAGGTATAAGGGGAGGCTTTTTCAAAGCGTTTGCCAATGGCTTCGCGCATGCTTCGAGGTTGGATTACAGAGAGGTTTTCTATAGCCAGGACACTTAACCGAACGATGTGCCGGGACAGGAAATTCGGTTTAAACCGCTCTTCCCCTTCTCCTTCCCGCGCCAGATTAATTTCAGTTTCCGTCACAAAAAGCGCCTTGGTTGAAAACCACAAGGTCAGTATCATAATGATGCCAGAGAGAAGTAATAAGTAGGTCGGGGTTTGAACGGCCGCCGCCAGGCCTTCCATGGAATAGGAATCTGCGGCTACCCCGGACTCCTGCCACGCCTGCAGGGATTGTAATGCAGCTATGGGGACACCGATAAAATTCACCAGATCATTTCCCGCAAAGGCCATAGCCAGTGCAAACGTTCCAAAAATAATGACAAGTTTATAGATACTTACTTTGGCCAGTTTGATAGTTCCCCATGAAACCAAAGACCACACTGCCACATTGAGGATTAAGAAAAGAGCGGTTTGCTCACCTACGAAGTCCAGAATTCCGCCTTCAAAAAAGCTCGCGCTTTTCAGGCCCTTAATAAGGATGAAATAAACGATAGCCGTAATAGCAACCCCACCAAAAAGTGAGGACTTCCAGGAAGGTTTTTTATGAAAGTCGAAAGTGAGAAAGACCCTTGCGACAAACTGGACAACAGCGCCTATAGAAAAGGCAATCAGTACAGAGAGCAAAATACCCAGGATAATCTCGGTAGCTTTCGAGGTATTGATGTAGGTGTCGAGATTGGCAATAGCATCTCCGCTTTCCATCATTTTAAGCAGGGATACGGCAACTGCTGCCCCAAGAAGCTCAAAAACTATGGAAACCGTGGTGGAGGTAGGCATCCCAAGGGTATTGAAAAAATCCAAAATCAGGACGTCCGTAATCATGACCGCCATAAAAATGACCATGATCTCGGCAAAAACAAACTCTGACGGATTAAATATACCCTTACGGGCTACCTCCATCATACCACTGGAAGAAATAGCGCCCAGGGCAATCCCGATGCTCGCAACAAACATGATAGTCCTGAATGGGATAGCTTTTGAACCAAGGGCTGAGTTCAGGAAGTTCACTGCATCATTGCTGACTCCGACGATCAGGTCTGATATGGCAAGTATGCCCAGGGCAATGGCCATGTACAGGTAAATATTGTCTCCCATAGAATCAGATTAACACAAAAATGTCACTATATAATGGCTTCAACGTTAAAATAAGGTTATCAAACCCCAACAGCTCAAAACCACAAACCTCCGCATATTTATTTTAGGCCCGAAGGGAACGGTCGAATTTACAAAAAGAAGGATCATAAATAAGCTTTGAGAAGGATCTATTGAACACAAAGGCCGCCGGGTAAATCCGGCGGCCTTGGTTATGATAAGAATTTGGCTAATTCTCAGAAATAAATTAGTTGATGCCAACGGTCCAACCCGCTGCCCAGGATGATACATCGGTGCCGGTGCCGTTACCGTCTCCAGAGATAAAATCCGCCTCGGTAAAGGTAAAGCCGGTGTCGTTTTTCAATTTCGTGGTGACGTTGTTGAAAGTCACATTATTTACCTGGAGCAGGCCATCAATAACGCCCTGTCCGGTAGTATTGTCTCCGGTATCCCCGTCCAGGTCAAAAGCCTCTTCAAAATTGGTAACCACCACATTTGTGAAGATTCCCTGGGTGCCTGCACGGAGGCGGATGCCTTCGGTGCCAGCCTCCCCCGTACCAACAACGGTTACGTTGTTCACATTGGGAGCCGAGAAATACCCGCCTTCGTTACTGAAATCCGTATTGTACCCGTCACATTCAAAAGCCTTGTCGTGGTTGATGCCGTGCTGAACATAAACATCGGTAAGGGTTCCGGTGTATCCTTCGGTCCAGTCGATGGAATCATCTTCCGCATTTACAACAGCGACCTGGCTTACATTTACGGTGCCCCCGAAAAACTCCACACCATCATCAGAACCTTCGAAGATCTGGATATGATCCATAGTCGTGCCATTTCCAACGGCATAGAGGGATAATCCGTTAAGCTCTGCATTTCCGTCAATAGCGCCTCCGGCATACTCGATTCGCAGGTACTGAACAGTGCCGGAATTATCGGCAACCACGTTGCCGCCATAAGAGAGCCCGCCCACTTCTGAAGTAGCAGTATCCTCCGAACCAACGGCGGTTGAGTTGATGGGAGCCCTTCCGCAAATTACAAGCCCTCCCCAATCACCTGCTCCGGGGTTGCTTGCGTTCGAGGTAAGCACTATAGGGTTTTGGGCAGTTCCCGAAGCATTGATCTGAGCCCCCTGCTGAATAGCGATATATGCGTTAACACCTACAGGTTGAGCTCTGAGGGTGGTTCCCGCAGGGATACTAAGCGTGGTTCCACTCGCCATTAGAACAGGTCCTGTGATCACATAATCGGTATCAGCATCAAGGGTTAAATTATCTGTGTAAACCCCGCTGAGATTTACGACTTCGTCTCCGGGATCAGTACCGCCTGGGCCATTGATCGTCGTGTTATTGACTGTGCTGTTATCATTGATAACAATGTCAGGGGTATCATCGCTTTCGCATGACGAGAGTACTGCGGCGGTCATCCCCAAAATTAAAAACGTCTTTTTCATTTTTTAAAGTTTATAGTAGTATTAGAATTTATAGGCCAGGGTAATACCTAGATTTACCCCAAGGTTGTATTCGCGAATAATCACATCACCGATACCGGTGTTTTCCCTCACAAATGAGACATCTGGATTCAAAAGGTTTTGGGCACTAAAATTCACCTCGAAATTTTCCCCAATCTCGTTTCGCAGCACAAAACCAAGTGAGGGTACAGAACGCTCAACGATGTTTCCCAGGCTTCCTGCCCCCAGGGAGAAAATACGGTCAGAAAAATAGGAAAACACAAGTGTTGCCTTCGGTTGGTAGTTTCCAAACACAGGGCTGTAATTCAGGTCTGCATTCATAATAAAGGGAGATGCCCCCTCGAGCCTGTCAGAATCCCGATCGAAAGTGGTTCCAAATGTATTTTTATCTCCGGCAGGAATATCTTTAAGGTCCTGTTGGGTGTGTGTAAATGCGGCATTCAGCCCTACCGAGACTATCGCGTTGTCATTTCCGTCAGAGAGGAGGTTTTTTCGAAGTTCTACTTCCACCCCGTAAACATCGGCCTGGTCCCCGGTCCGGAAATACCTCTGTGTTCCTGTGGCGTCTGCGGCCACTACCCGGTTAACCGGGTTTTTTATTGTTTTGGCAAAGCCCGAGAGCGAAATAATCTCACCCCTGTTGAGGAACCACTCGTATTTCAGATCGTAATTGTAGACGTCCGAATAAGTTGCCCCGGTGCCGTCAAGGCCTCCCAAAAGGTCCGGGTTACCCCCGATCCGCTGTGTCACGGCTTCGTACACAAAAGGAGCCACTTCTTTAAATTCGGGAAAGGAGGCCGTTTTGCTGAAGGAAAACCGCAGGTTACTATCCTCCGTAAGGGAATAACGCACATTCAGTGATGGGACAAATATATTTTCGTAAACATCCCTGAAGCCCGGATCGTCAGGACGGATATTGATTACGTCATATTCAACACTCTGGGAAAAGGATTCCAGCCGGATACCCGGAACGACCAACCATTTCTCACTTGGAGTCCATTGTGCATTCGCAAAGCCTGCATAAACATTCATAATACCTTTATAGGTATTCTCCGGAAGCCCGGGCCGGTTTACATTGCCAATATCATTATTAATAGGATTCAGGACAATCAGGTCCCACAGGCCACTTCCATCGGGTATGTTAATGTTGCTGACATCGAAGATGTCATCAAAATTGTTTACATCGGTGATCGGGGTATTGTCCCTGTCAGTGATACGGTATCCGTAACGTATACTGTTGAAGCGTCGTTCCTTCCGTTTTCCGTTATATCCAAAACCAAAGGTCAGCTGTTCAGAAGCCTTATACCCAAGGTTCATATAACTATTCAGCTCGTCGTCCTCAATACTCTGGAAAAACCTTTGGTTGTCAAAGGGAATATTGGTATAAAAAACCGGGTTGGTATTTGGATCGTCGTCCAGGGATAACTGGTAATTCTCCAGGGTAATCCGTTTACGGTCGGGTTCATCGGAATACACTTTATTAAATCCTACGCCCCAGTCAAAAAAGTATTTGTCTTCAAAGCTATGCGATCCGTTGAGTTGGTTTACAAAGATCATGTCCTGGTTAAACTGCACATTCATGACGTAGAACCCTTCATCCGTGGTGATAATGGCGTCCCTGTTGGTACCCTCACCATTCACTCCGTAATAACCCACTGCATCCACAGCACTATTGACAAAAAGACTTGTGAAACTCAGTTTGTGTTCCGGATTGATACGGTAGGTAAGGTTGCCAAGTGCTGTCGTATTGGTGTTGTAGGCATACTCATTGACGGTTGGGAAACTAACCTTCAAGACATTGGTAAAATCCGCTGCAGGACCTTCCCGGAAGGAATAGCCGCTGTTAAAACTGGCGGATACGAAATAACTGAGCCGGGATTCATCACCTATATTCCAGGAATTCCCGGCCTCAAAAGCACCATTTAGATTAATGGGATCCCAAGCACTTTGAGGATCTACACCGTGGGCAAGTACAACATTAAAGGGGTTGTATTCATAGCGGTTGTAGAAACCGTAGGCGCTTGGCCCTTCCGATCGCACAAAATCCAAACCGCTGGCATTGGTGTTCAGGCCGCTCCCAAGGCTTACCTTAACATATGCGCTCCCCAGGTGTTCCTTGGAATCGATATTCACGTTCCCCGCAGCAAAATCCGAATAGAAAGCAGTGGAGTATGCCTTACTTACAGCTACGTTATCCATAATCCCCGAAGAAAATAGATTCAGGTCGATATTCTTTTTATTGACATCATTGGATGGGAGCGAAAGTCCGTTCATAGTGGTATTCTGGTACCTATCTCCCAACCCCCTGACGTACACGTCATTGGATCCCTGTTGTTTTGAAATCCCGGAGATCTGGGACACTGCTGCCGCGGCATCGTCAATACCTTTTAGTTTCAGGGCTTCCGCACTAATGGCCTCTTCAATGACAATAGCCTTCTTCTGTTCCAGCAAGAGGGCCACTTCTGAATCCTTGGCCGTTGAGGTAACGAGCACCACTTCATCCAGGGAAACCCCGGCAGTGGCGGACATTGGAACAATGACCTCGGTTACTTTTCCCGCTTCTACAGTCACGGACAGCTCCACGGTTTCATAACCCAGAAAGCTGTAGACCACTGTATAGTTGCCAGGTTCCAGACCGCTTATTTCATAGAGTCCGTCAAAGTCGGAGGTGGTCCCTTTGGTGGTCCCTTTAATAAGAACATTGGCAAAGGCCATAGGTTCATCATTCATCTCCTTGTCAATAAGCTTTCCTACAATAGAGCCATTTTCCTGAGCGAAGATGGCGGGCCCTATTAGAAGAAGTATAGCGTATATGAATTGTTTCATTGTCTGGTATTCGTATTCGGGGGCAAAGAACGCTACTCACTGTAAAGGTCCTGTTAGCCTGGTGTTAAACCTTTTTTGCATTAATGTTAGGCGAATGTTACCAGGTTAAGCCAGTATTACGGAGGCTTGAAATCGCTTTACGGATACTTCATAAAAAGGGTATCTTTCGGACATATTTAAAGGACTATGATGCAATGGGAACAACTCCTTTCGCTCAGGCGGGAAGGAGATACACATAAAAGACTACGCAAGGAGCAGGATGAAACCCGCCTGGGGTTTGAGGTGGATTACGACCGCATTATTTTTTCGCCCTATTTCCGAAGCCTGCAGGATAAAACCCAGGTCATTCCCCTTTCCAAAACCGATTTTGTCCATACCCGCCTCACCCATAGCCTGGAAGTATCTGTTGTGGGGAGGAGCCTGGGACGGCTCGCAGGGTCCCAGGTTTTGGAAAAACATCCGCAACTTGCCCAGGTACACGGCTATCGGTTTAACGATTTTGGCGCCATAGTGGCCGCCGCGGCCCTCGCCCACGATATCGGTAACCCGCCTTTTGGCCATAGTGGGGAACAGGCGATAGGGAGTTTTTTTGACCGGGGTCCGGGCCGGAGATTTAAAGAAGACCTGACGGATAAACAGTATGCAGACCTGCTTCGATTTGAGGGGAATGCCCATGGATTCCGTTTATTGGCTGCACCGCGGGAAGGTGTTCCGGGGGGCTCCCGCCTGAGCTACGCTACCCTGGGGGCATTCACCAAGTACCCGAAGGAGTCCCTGCCGCATCGCAAAGGAGGCCCGATCGCCACTAAGAAATTCGGGGTATTTCAGAGCGAAGTCCCCATCTTTTGTGAGATCGCAGAAGAACTCGGGCTTAAATCCATGAACCTGCAGGGGGGTATCGGATACTGCAGGCACCCCCTGACGTATCTGGTGGAAGCTGCCGATGACATTTGCTATACCATCATCGACTTTGAAGATGGCATCAACCTGGGCCTGATCCCGGAAGATTACGCCCTGGAGTACCTGATTAAGCTGGTGAAAGACCGGATCAACACCGAGAAGTATCGCGGGATATCCCATATGCCGGACCGCCTGGGCTATCTGCGTGCCCTGGCCATCGGAACCCTGGTCCAGGATGCCGTACGCATTTTTATGGAAGAGGAAGAGGCGATCCTCCGGGGTGAATTAAAGGTTGCGCTCCTCGATAAAAGCAGGTACAAGGCCCAGATTGAAGATATCATCCGGTTGAGTGTCGATCGGATTTACCAGGCGCCTGAGGTGGTGGAGAAAGAAGTGGCCGGGTATAAAATCCTCTCCGATATTCTGGAGGTCTGTACTGGGGCGATGGTAGCCCGGCTGCAGGGGAAAACCAATTCTTACGACCGGCTGATTCTCAGGATGCTGCCTTTGGAAAATGGACAGCCCGAGGCGAGTTCTGTTTATGAAGCCTTGCTGCAGGCCTGCTCTTTTGTCGCCTCGCTTTCAGACCGGGCAGCGGTGCATATCCACAATAAGATCAGCGGAAAGCAATTGCAGGATCAGAACCTGTAAGTTACCCCAATGCCAAGTTGCTGTCGAAGCTGGATGCGGGGCACCCCGGGATCGATTAGGGTACCGTCGGCGGCTTCCTCCCGATCAAAGAGAATGTCGTCGTCATAAATAATATGGGCGATCACGGTAGCGCTAATAAATTCATTGACCTGAAACTTCAGTCGCACCTGCCAGTCGATATCGATATTGCCAAAGTTGTTGAGGTAGTCGGTATAGAGGGCCAGATTATGGTCGTAATTGATGTTTTTGGCAATGGGAAATTCCCACTTATGGGTGACGAGGATACCCAATTCCGTATAGAGTTTTTCCCCGGGGACAATCACATTGCCCTCGGCGTCCAACACGGCAGGCTGTACCCCGAAAGCCCCCTGGTTGGCGAGGTTCTGGTCTAAAACAAATGTTCCTTTGAAGGTCAGGGGCGAAAGGTAGAGGTTAAAATTATCATCTTCCCTGATGTAGGATATACCCCCTCCCAAAAACAAATATCCCGGCGCCATAAATCGGGAAATCGGCGTCGAGCGATCCGGGTATTTATAACCGTTTGCAAATTGGGTATTAAAATTAGCTTTGGCCGAAAAATACCAGTTGCTGATCGTATCCCTGCGGTACCCAAGGGTGCTGGCCAGCCGGATGGCATCATCGGTTTTACGCCATTGCCTGCCTTCCTGTGCATTCCAGCCAAAACGCATCTCCATACTGTTGTCCCACTGGAAATACCTGAATTTATAATTCCGTTCAAAAAGGAGCTTTCCCAAAGCTGAAATCGCATTATCCCCCCCGGCGTTCCAGTTGACGAAGGCCACCTCACTCAATTGCAGGTCGAATTCATTGATTACCTCCCAGAAGGAGGGCACCCGGAATCGCTTTTGTCTTTTGGTCAGCGGCTTGGTCTGATTAAAGGAAATTCTCGGATTCGTAAGGGAAACTCCCCTGGGGATAATTTTGATAGGGTGTTGTTCCGCCCGAATGACGATGGTGTCCATTTGGGTAGTGTCTGCTGCGTTTTCAGGAATTTCAGTCTCCTGCCCAAAACCCGAAACGGGGATCCAAAGCAGGAACAGAAGGCCCCAAATGGGCAGGTATTTCATCCCTTTGTACATACTATAGACAACGGTTAAAAGTTTGGAGTAGACCTTCGGTATCCAGACCCTGCTCCCGGTATAATTCCTCCGGTGTGCCGTGAGGTATAAAGACATCCTCAATACCCAGGCAGGTCACCGGGATGGAACGCTTACGGGAGGACAGGTATTCCAAAACGGCGCTGCCAAAACCTCCGGCCAGGCACCCGTCTTCAACGGTGACCAATTGCTCGTAGGAATCACAGAGCTCATCCAGCAGATCAGTATCCAGGGGTTTGGCAAACCGGAAATCAAAATGGCCGAAGGCTTCAGGGGTATCCGTCCCGGGGACGGCCCGGGCGACATGTTGCCCGAGGGTTCCAAAACTCAGGATGGCAATACGGTTGCCGCTTTTCAACTGCCGGCCTTTCCCGATGGGGATCAGCTCAAAAGGCTGTTCCCAGTCCGGATTCTCGCTGTATCCCCTGGGGTACCGGATGGCCATCGGCCCTATGGAATCCGTTTGAGCTGTGTAGAGCATATGGCGCAATTCGACAGCATTCATGGGGGCCATCAGGATGATTCCCGGAATACATCTCAGGTACGCGATATCGTAGACGCCGTGATGCGTAGCCCCGTCTTTCCCCACTAATCCGGACCGGTCGAGACAAAAAACGACCGATAGATTTTGCAGGGCCACATCGTGGATGACCTGGTCGTAGCCTCTTTGAAGGAAAGTAGAGTAAACGGCGCAAAACGGTATCAGGCCTTCGGCTGCCATACCTGCGGCCAGGGTTACAGCGTGCTGTTCGGCTATTCCCACATCAAATGCCCGCTGCGGAAAGGCTTGCATAAGATATTTCATAGAGCTCCCTGTAGGCATGGCAGGGGTGATTCCTACAATCCTGGGGTTTTGTTTGGCAAGAGTCACCAGGGTATGTCCGAAAACATCCTGGTACTTGGGTCCCAGCCTTGTGTCTTTACCCTTAGGGATTAGTTCTCCCGTTTCCCTGTCAAATTTTCCGGGGGCATGGTAGACAATCTGGTTTTCTTCCGCCTGCCGCAGCCCTTTGCCTTTAGTGGTAATCAGGTGCAGCAACCGGGGCCCGGCCTGTCCGCGGAGGCTTTTCAGGGCTTTGAGCACCGCAGGGAGGTCATGCCCGTCTACAGGCCCCGAATAGTTGAGGTTTAGAGATTCAAAGAAGGTATCCGCCCCCGGCAGTCCCTCTTTTTTTCGGTTCAGGTGGCGCTTCAGCGCACCCACACTCGGGTCGATCCCGATGGCGTTGTCGTTGAGGATAATCAGTAAGTTGGCCTGGGCAACCCCGGCGTGGTTGAGGGCTTCAAAGGCCATACCCCCCGCAATAGAAGCATCCCCGATGACGGCAATATGTTCCCGGTTCCCGGCCCCGGTAATTTTGGCGGCCAGGGCCATGCCCAGTAAGGCGGAGACTGAGGTCGAGGCGTGCCCTGTACCAAAGGTGTCATACACACTCTCGTCCCGTTTTGGAAATCCGCTCAACCCTCCTTTTTGCCGAATACTTTCAAAACGGTCCTTTCGACCGGTGAGGATCTTGTGACCGTATGCCTGGTGCCCCACATCCCAGATTAGCCTGTCTTCCGGGGTGTTAAACAGATAGTGCAGGGCAATGGTAAGTTCCACCACGCCCAGGGAAGCGCCTAAATGACCTTCCTTGACCGAAACGACATCGATGATAAACTTCCGCAGCTCTGCCGCCAACCCGGGGAGTTGGTCTTCGGATAGTTTTCTCAGGTCCTGAGGATTATTTATCTGGTCCAGCAGTTTCATAAGCGGCGGTAAAGGTAAGAGAATTTCAGCATGTGAGGACCCCTACGCCAATAGGATAAATTGTATTTTTGAGGCTATGGAATTCAGTCTGGATGACACTTATTTTATGAAAAGAGCCCTGGCGGAGGCGGAAACGGCCTTTGAAAAAGGGGAAGTGCCGGTGGGGGCTGTCATTACTGTGGACAACCGGATTATCGCCAGGGCCCACAACCTGACCGAACAGCTGGGAGACGTTACGGCCCATGCTGAAATGCAGGCCATTACGGCGGCGGCTAATTTTCTCGGGGGTAAATACCTGGTCAACTGTACGCTATATGTGACCCTGGAACCCTGCCAGATGTGCGCCGGGGGGCTCTACTGGAGCCAGATATCCCGGGTGGTCTTCGGGGCCTATGACCCGGACCGGGGGTTTTCTGCTGTGGGGGGAAGGATACATCCCAGGACTGAACTGGTTGGTGGCATCCTGGAGAACGAGGCTTCCAGCCTCCTGAAGCGGTTTTTTATCGAAAAGCGCAATCTGAATTAAGGACTCTATTAGGTAAAAAAAAACACCCGGCCGAAGCGGGGTGTTCTGGTCTTCAAAATAAAACAAGTTTATCCGATCACGTGGACGTCGGATGCGACAATACCCTTACGGCCCTCAGTTTCTTGATATTCTACTTTGTCTCCCTGATTGAGTTGTAATCCATCAAGGGCAGTGGCATGAACGAAAATATCCCTTCCGGTATCATCGTTTGTGATGAATCCATAGCCTTTGGATTCGTTGAAAAATTTAACTGTACCAGTCATTGTAATGAAAATAAATATTAATAACGAAATACGAAGTTACAGATTTTTCGAGAAATTCAATACCGAAAAAAAATGGGCAGCGCCTATCTTTCTTTTTTGGGATCTTTCATTTTCCGAATGTTTTCATCCGTCAGCATATAGTCTTTCATTTTTTTTCCACGGCTCTCGAAGATCAGGAAAAGCGGCATGGCCAGGAGGAAAATACCAACAACCCCAAACCCGATGCACTTATTTCCTGTAACGGGGGCTTCCTCCAAAATTGTAAAGCCATAGGCGATGCTGCCCAGTGAGGCCAGGACGATAAGCAGGGACAGGTATCTTATTTTTAAGCGCATTTCAAGGACTAAAGTTAATTAACTTTCTGCGGTAGGCGGTAAGGAGCTTGGATTTGGAAACAAACCCGAGATAGCGCCCGTCTTTAATAACAGGCAGATTCCAGGCCCGGCTGTCGTGAAATTTCTTCATCACCTGTTGCATGGTGTCCTTACCGTAGAAAATGAGTTCCGGGGGGGCCTGCATAAAAGAATCCACACCTATCTTATCGTACATATTCATATCGAACATGAATTCGCGAACATCGTCCAGCAAAACAATGCCTTTCAGGGCACCCTCAGCATCGGTCACCGGAAAGATATTCCGTGTGGATTTGGCCACCGACTGATGCAGCATTTCCCCCAGGGTCATCTCCTGATGTACTTCCTTAAAGTCGGTTTCAATAACCTCATCCAACTCCATCATGCTGAGCACCGTTTGGTCTTTGTCATGGGAAATCAGGGCGCCTATGGCGGCGAGTTGCCGGGTATAAATACTGTGGTCCAGGGTGTTTTTGGCGATCAGGTAGGACATGGCCGCAGAGATCATCAGGGGGACAAACAGGTCGTATCCCCCGGTGATTTCAGCGATCAGGAAAATGGCAGTCAGGGGCGCGTGCAGCACCCCGGCGATTAGCCCTGCCATGCCTACCAGGGTGAAGTTGGCTTCGCTCACGGAGATACCCAGGCCTGAATTATTGAGGACCTTTGCCACTACATTGCCCAGGGCGCTTCCCATAACCATGGTCGGGATAAAGATACCCCCTGCCCCCCCGGCAGCAAAAGTAGTCGTCATGGCCACAGCCTTAAAAATGGTGATTCCAAAAAGCAGGCCAATCACTACCCATATTTGATCGGTATAGTCGTCAAAGGGGGTTGTGCCCAGCGCTTTCAGGTGATCCCCCTCCAGGAGGCTGTTGATAAACCCAAAACCCTCCCCGTAAAGTGGGGGTATAAAATAGAGCATGACCCCTATGCCCAGCCCTCCGGCCAGTAATTTATACTTCGGGCTGCGAAACCGCTTAAAAAAGTCCATGATCCGGAAATACATTTTTGTAAAGTATACGGAAGCTACAGCGGTTCCCATACCCAGCAGGATGTAGTACACCGTATCCCGAATTTCGAACCCCTCGGTAACTGCGAAATTAAAGAGGGTCTCATCACCGAGGAAAAAGTAGGAGGTCAATACCCCGGAAATGGAAGCCAGCAAAAGCGGGAGCATGGAGAGCATGGTGAGGTCCAGGCTGAAGACTTCCACCGCAAAGATTATTGCGGCGATCGGAGCCTGAAAAATTGAGGCAATGGCCCCGGCGGAGGCGCAGGCAATGAGCAGGGACCGATCCTTTGAATTGATGTGCATCAGGCGGGAAACGTTCGAGCTCAGCGCGGCTCCCGTAGCTACAGCTGGCCCCAATAATCCCACGGAACCCCCGAACCCGACTGTCAGGGGGGCTGTGACGAGGGGAGTGATTATTTTTTTAGCCGACATAATGCCCTTTTTCCGGGAAAGGGAATAGAGAATAGAAGAAATGGCGTGTTCGAGCTTTTCTTTGTGGACGTATTTTACATAGAGGTAGACCAGGGTCAGGCCGATAACCGGGAGTATAAAATAGAACTGGGTACTGAGGAATATAACCCCCTTTTCCAGGGAGGATTCTATAAAATAGGTTGTGTTTTTAAGGGTTACCGAGGCCAGGCCCGCCAGAAACCCCACCAGGACACTCATGATCTGAGTGAAGGTTTTGTGCGAAATATGCCGGTAGCGCCATTTGTGAATCCGGGCCAGTACGCGGCGGTAATGCGGGCTTTGATTCATACCCCCTAAGATACGATTGATTTATTCTCTCAAGCGGATTCGGTATACCGCCTGCCTTATTTTTTAAGTTGCAGCTGTAGTTCATCCAGTTGGGCGGAGTCGATAGGGGCGGGGGCATCGATCATCACATCCCGCCCGCTGTTGTTCTTGGGGAATGCAATAAAATCCCGGATGGACTCCTGTCCGCCGAGAATCGCCACCAGGCGGTCCAGGCCAAAGGCAATCCCCCCATGGGGAGGGGCCCCGTACTGAAAGGCGTCCATCAGGAAGCCAAACTGTTGCCGGGCTTCTTCCGGGCTAAAGCCCAAATGGCGAAACATAATTTCCTGGGTGGTGCGGTCGTGAATACGTATGGAACCCCCACCGATTTCATTTCCATTGAGTACCAGGTCGTAGGCATTCGCCCGAACGGCTCCCGGATCTGTATCCAACAGCTCCATTTGCCCGGGCTTGGGAGCGGTAAAGGGGTGGTGCATGGCGTGGTATCTCCCTGTTTCCTCGTCCTTTTCCAGAAGCGGAAAGTCCACCACCCAAAGGGGTGCAAATTCCCCGGGCTTACGAAGTCCGAGGCGTTGGGCGAGTTCCATACGCAACATGCTCAACTGGGTTCGCACCCCATCGACATCCCCGGAGAGGACCAGGATGAGATCCCCTTTTTCGGCCCCGGTGGCTGCAGCCCAGAGGCTGAGGTCTTCCTGGGAATAGAATTTATCGACCGATGATTTATAAGAACCATCGTCGTTACAGCGAACGTAAACCATTCCTTTGGCCCCGACCTGCGGGCGACGAACCCAATCGGTGAGGGCGTCAATTTCTTTCCTGCTGTACTGGTTTCCGCCGGGAACGGCCAGGCCTACGACCATTTCGGCCTCATTGAAAATTTTGAAATCGCGGTTTTGAGCCACGGTATTGAGTTCCCCGAATTCCATTCCAAAACGAATGTCGGGTTTATCGCTACCGTAACGCTTTATTGCTTCATCATAAGTCATTCTTGGAATCGTTTCCAGGCGGATCCCGTGGATACGATCCAGCAGATGCAGTGTGAGCCCCTCAAAGGTAGATAGGATATCTTCCTGTTCCACAAAGGCCATTTCACAGTCAATCTGGGTAAATTCCGGTTGGCGGTCTGCCCGCAGATCCTCATCCCGGAAGCATTTGACGATCTGGAAGTATTTATCCATTCCACCGACCATCAGGAGTTGTTTGAAGGTCTGGGGCGATTGGGGGAGGGCGTAGAATTCACCCGCATTCATACGGCTGGGAACCACGAAATCCCGGGCCCCTTCCGGAGTTGACTTGATCAGGTAAGGTGTTTCAACTTCGATAAAACCTTTTTCCGCGAGGTAGTTTCGCACCTCCATAGTCACCCGGGAGCGGAAGATCAGGTTGTTTTTTACCGGACTGCGGCGAATATCCAGGTATCGGTACTTCATTCGGAGTTCCTCACCTCCGTCGGTGCTGTCTTCAATGGTGAACGGGGGGGTGAGTGAGGGATTGAGGACCGTGAATTCAGAGACCAGGACTTCGATATTTCCTGTAGGGATTTTGGGGTTTTTGGAAGCGCGCTCGATAACTTCTCCGCCCACCTGCAGCACAAATTCCCTCCCGGCTTCCCGAGCTTTTTCCAGAAGTTCGGCCGGGGTGCGATCCTGGTCGAAAACCAGCTGGGTAAGCCCGTATCGATCCCGCAGATCGATCCATACGACAAATCCCTTGTCTCGCACTTTCTGGACCCATCCGGCCAGTTGCACCTTCTGCCCGATATGGGCTTCGTTTAATTCACCACAGGTATGGGTACGGTACATAATCCTTCGATTTTGGCCGCAAAGGTACGATGCAATGGGGGAAGTGCCCAATAATTGTGACATTCTTCCCCCTCTTATTTATGCTAAATGCCTCCCCGGATCAGGCGGCCTTGCTCAAGGGCTGGGGCGGGTCCTTAACTTCGCGTTTTTTTCCGCGAATCGCGATCTTCATCCGGTAGGTGATATTAAAGAGTACCGGCACGATGATCAGCGTCAGGAAAGTGGCCACAATAAGCCCGAAAATAACCGTCCACGCCAGGGGTCCCCAGAAGATCACATTATCCCCCCCGATGTACAGCTGCGGATCGAAAGATGAAAAGAGGGAGAAGAAATTAATATTCAACCCGATGGCCAGGGGGATTAAACCCAGAACCGTAGTGATCGCCGTTAACAATACCGGCCGAAGCCTTGCTTTCCCACCCCGAACGATAGCTTCCGAGGCTTCTTCCAGCGTAAGGAGGTCTTTATCATCAAGGCCAAGGGCTACTTTTTTCCGGTCGATCAGGATTTGGGTGTAATCCAAAAGCACCACTCCGTTGTTCACCACGATTCCCGCCAGAGCAATGATGCCCATCATCGTCATCATAATCACAAACGGCCACCCCGTGAGCATTAAGCCCCCGAAAACCCCTATAAAACTCAGGAATATCGCAATCATAATAATGGCGGGTTTTGAGATGCCGCCAAACTGGAAGATTAGGATAAGCATGATGAGTCCAAGACCGGAGAAAAACGCCCCCATAAGGAATTCCATCTGCTTATTTTGTTCTTCAATTTGCCCGGTGTAGTCTACTTCAACCCCTTCTGGCATCCCTTCGAATTCCGGCATAACATTCTGGATTTCGGAAACTATGGCACCGGCATCGGTAAATCCGGGTTGCAGGGCGGAGTACACGGTTACCACCCTTTTGGCATCCCGGTGTTTGATAGCGCTAAAGGATGAAGTGTTGCGCTGACTCGCCACTGCAGATACGGGAACCTCCTTGATCTGACCGTTGGCCGGATCCCTGAAGATCATCTTCTGGTTAAACAAAGCACTGGTATTGTAACGAAGGTCTTCGTTAAAGCGGACATTGATGTTGTAGTCTTCACCATCTTTTTTATAGATGCCCGCCTTATCCCCGAAGAGTGACTGTCTGAGCTGCTGGCCTACCTGACCCACGGAGACTCCCAACTCCCCGGCTTTTTCCCTGTCCACAACAACCTCCATGGCGGGTTTTCCCTTATTGACATCGATTTTAAGCTCCTCGATTCCGGCGATGCTTTTACTATTGATAAAGCTTCGCATGCGCTCCGCTACATTGATCAGGGTGTCGTAATTCTGTCCTTCCAATTCGATGTTGATGGGATAGCCCGCAGGCGGGCCCACTGCATCTTTCTCTACACTAATGGTCACTCCGGGATAGATGCCCCTCAACCCCTCCTGGATCTCCTTGCGAAGCTTTTCGCTATCCTCACCTTCCCGATATTTGAATTCCCGCATGGAAAGCGTCATCTTGCCGCGATGGGGCATTTCGGCGGCAGAACCCCCTTCGGTGAATGGGTTTTCGGCTCCTTTACCCACCTGGGACACAGAAGACTCTACCAGCAGGTTTTTATCCCCTTTCATAAAAGTGTCACTATCGACGATATCGTAAACCCTTCTTTCTATGGCTTTTGTGATTTCATTTGTCTTTTCAATGGACGTTCCCTGGGGATATTCAACATAGACGATTATCTGGTTAGGCGTATTGTCCGGAAAGAATTCAACTTTGGTACGTCCACTCCCAAGGGAAGCTCCAAAACTCACAAAAGCAGCCAGCAAAAGGACGACCATGGCTCCGAAATACCAGTATACGTTTTTACCCCTCAGGGCCTGCTTTAATTGTTTTTCATATAAATTCTCCATCTTTTTCAGCGTTCTTCGCTGGAAGCGATTCGCAGACTTTTTGATGACGTATTTATAAAGCCAGAACATACCGGCTGTTACAAAGAGCAGGGTGCCCAATCCTCTTACTGCCCCGCCCACAATAAACATAAACAGGCCGATTGCCACCAGTAGGATGGTCAGGCGAATGAGTTGTTTCCGGGTCAGTTCTTTTTCCCCGGTTTCCATAAACTGTGAAACCAGCATGGAGTTCATAAATATAGCTACGAAAAGGGACGAACCGAGAACTACCGAAAGGGTGATGGGGAAGAAAATCATAAACTCACCCATAATCCCGGGCCACATTCCAAGAGGAACAAAGGCCGCCACGGTGGTAAGGGTGGAGATGATGATGGGAACTGCAATTTCGCCAATACCTTTTTTGGCTGCCTGTATCCTGGACATGCCTTCTTCTTCCATGAGGCGGTATACGTTCTCGACCACCACGACACCATTATCCACGAGCATCCCCAGACCCATGATGAGTCCAAAAAGGATCATGGTATTCAGGGTATAGCCCATGGCAGAGAGTATCATAAAGGACATAAACATCGACATCGGGATGGCAAACCCGACAAAGAGTGCATTTCGAAATCCAAGGAAAAACATCAGGACCGTGACGACCAGGATAATCCCAAAAATGATATTGTTTACCAGGTCATCCACCTGGTTGAGGGTTTTGCTGGAGGAGTCGTTTGCAAAGGAAATATGGATATCGGCAGGGAGGTATGACTGTTGGGCTTCTGCCACCAGGCTGCGGATTTCTTCCCCTGCGGAGATCGCGTTTTTACCGGAGCGCTTCTTTACATCCAGCATCACCACACTCTCTCCCCGCTCCCGGGCGTAGGTTGTTTTGTCTTCTTCATGGAAATCCACCGTGGCGACGTCTTTCAGATAAATCGCAGATCCATTTTCAGATTTGACCACGAAGTTTTCCAGATCTTCAGGAGAATTAATTTCACCCACTACACGGATGGTCCGCCTTTGCCCCGAAGTCTTTAAATTTCCGGCCGACATCGTCATATTCCCATTAGCAATAGCCCCCAGGATGTCCTGAAAGCTTACTTTGGCGGCCATCATCTTGTAAATGTCGACGGCTACCTCTACCTCTTTGTCCTGGGCCCCTCTGATATCAACACCCTTTATTTCAGGGAGGTCTTCAATTTTATCTTCCAGGTACTCGGCGTATTCCTTGAGTTTGTCTACGGGGTAATCCCCGGTTAGATTGACATTCATTATGGGGAAAGACTCGGAAAGGTTGAGGTCAAAAACATTGGGCTCTACCTTGGCATTGTTGAAAATAGGCCAGTCTTCGCCGGCTTTTTCACTATCGACCTCATCCTTCACCCTTTGTTTGGCATTTTCCACTGTGATGTCTTCATCGAATTCGACTACAATCATGGAATAATCCTCCTGTGAGGTCGAGGTAATTTCAACCACGTTGCTCAGGTTCTTCAACCGATCCTCAAGGGGGTCGGTAAGGAGTCGCTCGACATCTTCGGCGGTATTCCCGGGGTAGGGTGTGCTGACATAGATTTTAGTTTCCTCGACTTCCGGAAAATCTTCCCGCGGCATGGCGAAATAAGCCGATACTCCCATCAGGAAAAAGATTGCGATCATGACATAGACTACCGACGGATTGTCTATGGCCCATGACGATGGGGCAAATTCCTTGTCTGCATTCTTTTTTTGTCTGCTCATATCTGCTCAATAATTTCAATTTTCTGTCCTTCCCGAACCCTGCGGGCTCCTTCCAGGATGATAAATTCTCCTGCTTCGATACCACTGATTACTTCAACCTGATTGTTTTGGGAAAGGCCGGTGGTAATCACTCTTTTTTCAGCTTTGGCAATTTTATCCTCCCCGATTTCGGAAGCGACATAAACGTATTGCTGTCCCGCAGAGTTTTCGGAAATAACACTGGGAGGGACCAAAACAGCCTCTGAATTCGAATAGTCGTTGATTTTGACACGAACGGTCAGGTTCGGTTTGATTTGCCCTTTTGTGTTGGGTACGGAAACCTCAACCTTAAAGGTACGGTTGGCCGGATTGATAAAATTGCCGGTCTGCCGAACTTTGGAAATCATACTGTCCCCCAAAACCGGGATGTACAATTCCACACGCTTGCCCTCGGTGACTTCTCTGAGGTAACTTTCAGGGACATCGACCTCTACATACATATCGGAAAGATTCACCAGGCGGATAATGGGCGTGCCCCCTGCGGGGTTTACCGTACTTCCCTCATCCACAAGCACATCATCCACGATCCCGCTAAAGGGGGCGGTAATTGTGGATTTTGCCAATTGGGCTTCGGCTTGTCTCACGGCCTGTATTGTGGCCTCGTAGTTTGTTTTGGTCTGCAAATACTGGATTTCCGACCCGATATTTTGTTCCCACAACCGTTTTTGGCGTTGGTAAGTCGTTTCTGCCAGAGAAGCCTGAGTTCGCAGTTGTTCCAGGCCGGAGGCCATTCCGCCATCGTCAATTTTAGCCAGCACCTGCCCCTTTCGGACAGGTTGCCCCTCTTTTACGTAAACCTTTACCAGGGTACCTGCCATTTCTGGGTAAAGGAGGATATTTTGTTTGGTCTGCACATTTCCCTGTAAGTCCAGATAGTGTTCAAAGGCAGTGGTCTTCAATTCCAGGGTGCTCACAAGGGGTACATTTCTAAGCGTTTCGCTGGCCTGGACAGCTGAATCCAATCGCCTGAGCGAGGTGGCAAGCGCTCTTTGTTCTTTGTTGAGTGCCTGTTGTTTTTCTTTGATTTCTTCCAGGTTTCCTCCTGCTATGACATCGTCAACTGAGGTATTGGATCCACCACCGCAAGCAGCGAGGATCAGGGTTAGAAACGCAAAAGGTATAGATTTATTCATGGCTGAATGATTAGTGTTACCGGGAGGTATAAATATTAGTTATTCTGTTGTCAAATAAGGGTTCAGGATATTCTCCAGGGCGGTCTTTTTATTGATTACATCAATCATGGCGTTGAGGTATTCCCCCTGGGCGGTATACAATTGAGATTGTGCCTGGCGCAGGTCAAAACTCGAAGCGATACCTTCTGAATATTTAATTTCATTTTTCTTTTCGATGCGCTCAGCCAGGGAGAGGTTCTCCTTACTGGTTTTATACGATTCAATCGATAAGATATAATCGCTTTTTGCCCTGTCGTGTTGTAATTTCAACATTTGCTCCGTCTCTTCCAGTTGGGTTTTTGCTTTTTCGAGTGCAATTTTTGCCCGTTGGGTGGATGCACTCCTTTTGAGGGAACTGAAAATGGGGATATTCAGGTCGAAGCCCAGTATGGAGGAAGTAAAGTCCTGGGCGTCTGTACCAATTACCGATATTGGGTCGGCGAACCCTGTGTAGCCATAATTGATAAAAGCATCCAAAGTGGGCAGGGCCCGGCTCCGGGCAAGCTTCCATTCAAAATAACGTTGTTCGTTGAGGTTCATAACCAGCTTGTAGTCTGTATTGTTCTCAAGGTTGAACTCCTGGTCGAGCAAATCGGGTTGCGTTTCCTGGTACACCAGCTCGTCCAGGCTCTGGGACAGACTTGTGGGATGGTCCAGGGGCAGGCCCATGACTACGTTGAGCATTTGAAGGGTAATGCTCTCGAGGCGTTCGTTGCTGTTCAGGGCATTTTTGAGGTTTGCCAGTGTAATCTGGAGTTGCTCCACATTCTCCTCTTCCCCCAGGCCATTTTCATAGAGTTTTTCTGTCTCGTAAAGGTTCTTTTCGACAGCCGCGATATTGCGATTTAGGATTTCGGTACTCTCCCGGGCGAGAAGGGCATTGCCATAAGATTCCACTACGGATTTCCGTACTTCCTGGTCCGTCTTCTCTTTGTTGTTCTTACTGTAGCTCAGGAAGGCTTTTGTCGCCTGGACGCCTACAATATATGAGCCGTCAAAGATCTGCTGCCTTAGGGTTGCGGTGGCCGATGTACTCCTCGGGGGCCCAAAAATAATCGGGACAAAAGTTCCGGGTTCCCCACCGGGAAGAAAGTCTCCGGGAATTAGGGAAATGGGTTGTTTTATCTGATCCTGGTAACTGATGTTTCCATCGATTTGAGGGAGTCCTGTCGCAATGGTCTCCCATTTTTGCTTCTCGGCATCCACCATATCCCTGCTGGCATTGATAGCGCTGTAATTGTTGTCCAATGCATACTGGATGGCCTCCTCCAGGGTAAATTGTGTCGGGAGATCCTGTGCAGGAGCGGTGAAAAAGATCAACGAGGTTAATACGAATATTAGGTGATGTCGCATTTAATCCTGATTTGTGTTTATTACGGTTTTCAGTATGTTTCGTCCTTGGGAGGTGGTGATACCCCTGAGGTGGTATTCGAGATAATCATCCATCAGGGGTAGTATCGCGAATTGCTGGCGGGGGAAAATCGATTCATCCTTGAGGCTGGTCATCCCGGCAAAATAGATGCGGGTAACAAAATCCACATCGAGATTTTCCCTGTAGATTCCCTGCTCCATACCCTTTAAAATATTGATTCGCACACAGTCTTTAAATAATTCGAACTGTTTTTTATGCAGTGCGCTGTAGATCTGAGGGTAGTATTTTTTAAGCTGATATTGGGGGGAAGATTTCTCGTTTTTCAAATTCATCAAGGCAAACCGCTTAATCTCGTAGAGTTCTTCGATGGGGTTTTTGTCCTCCTTGCAAATACAATTAATCCCGTCGGCAATTTTGTGAAATAACCCCAGGGTGCACTCCCTGATCAGTTCCGTTTTATTGTTGAAATGCGAATAAATCGTTTTTTTTGAAATACCCAACTGCTCGGCCAAATCGTCCATAGTCACACTCTTGAACCCGAGGTTCAGGAACAGTTCGGTGGCGGTATCGAGGATTTTTGCTTTCACCGGGCTAAAATAGAGCGGAAACTTTGAATACAAAAAAAGTTTCCTGCGTTTTACATTTTTTTAACAATTTATGTACCTGGAGCTCTATTTTCCCGGGTTTTGCTGTTACAGGACTCCTGATTGTCCTAATTTTGAAGCATGATTGAATCCATTGCCTCCTATCGCCAGACTTTTTTAGACCATCTGGCACAGATTGAGTTCCCGGAATCCCCCCGTGAATTGTATTCCCCAATAGAGTACATCCTGGATATCGGGGGAAAGCGCATTCGTCCTGTGCTCGTCCTGCTCAGTGCAGATCTGTATGGAGCGGAGCCGCAAGAGGGCCTTCCCGCCGCGGCAGCTGTTGAAATTTTCCACAACTTCACCCTGATCCATGATGATATTATGGATGCTGCCCCTTTGAGAAGGGGTCGGGAAACTGTTCACGAGAAATGGGATACCAATACGGCCATCCTTTCCGGGGATGCGATGCTTATTGAGGCCTACCGTCAACTGGAGTATTATTCCCCCGAGGTGTTTAAACCCATGATGCAATTCTTCTCTAAAACGGCTTTGGAGGTTTGTGAGGGACAAAGGGATGACATGGATTTTGAAACCCAGGATCAGGTTGGTATTGATCAGTACCTGACAATGATCAAATACAAAACCGCTGTCCTGGTGGGCTGTGCCCTGAAAATGGGAGCTTTAATCGGTGGGGCATCCCGTGCGGATCAACAGGCCCTGTATACTTTTGGAATCGGGTTGGGGCTTGCTTTTCAGCTGCAGGACGACTATCTGGATGTCTTTGGCGATCCGGAAACCTTCGGCAAACAAGTCGGGGGTGATATTATTGAAAATAAAAAGACCTTCCTCTACCTCAAGGCACTGGAATTAGCCAGTGAGCAGGAAGCCCGAGAACTCCGGGACCTGTACTCCATCAAAACCCGTGACCCCCAGGCCAAGGTGCAACGCGTTACCCAGATTTTTAAATCCAGTGGTTCGGCAGACGATGCCCGCGACCTGATCCGGAAATATACGGACCAGGCCTTTGAGCAATTAGAAAGTCTGAACCTACCCGATAACCGCAAAGCCGTCCTGAGGGAATTCGGGGACTGGCTGCTCAATAGGGACTTCTGATAAGGGCTTTCCAAAACGCTCGGATAAACATTCCTTTTGGAGAGGCATTGATGATCTGGAAGTCTTCGGCAAGGGTAGTTTCTTCATTGAGGAATTTAAGGATAAGTTCCGGATCCAGGCTGCGGAACATCATGGAAAAAACCTGATTTCCAGAAGCATTTTCCCGCGCCAGTACATCGAGGAGCAGACGGTCGTAGTGCCAGAATTTAAAGGGTTGTTTCAGGCTTGGGGAATCTCCTTTTTTAAGGGCTTCCACCAATTTGGGTATCTGTTTCCGGGTGTTCCAGAAAGTATACCCCGTGCTCGGTTTGGCCCATCCCCCCGCGATTCCAATATGCGTGATATGGGCGCTGTTGGCCTGTGTGAAATCATTTACAGTCATTGGTATACTGCCTTGTTCCGTTTCCAGGACCTCATACCCTTTATCCGTCAGATCCGTGGTAATGTATGATTTAAGGGCATCTTCATATTCATTATCCTCCAAAAGGGTTTCAGAAAACAGCGTATACTCCACCAGGGCCTCAGTAGGGCTGAAGGGCAGAATATACATAAAACGCGTGTTGCCCATCTGGGGGACTGAAAAGTCCATAAAAGTCGCGGTCCCCTGGTCAAAAACGGCTTCTTCTGTGCGGATAAACCATCCGAGGAAATGTTGTTTTAATACCGGGTAAGGATGCATAAGGGATTTCGGACGCCGAAACATAACGCTACTCAATACCCGGGGGGCACTGTAGGAACCCACTGTGGTGACAACCTTTGCTGCCGTTTCGGATTCCTCAAGGGATTCCACAGCTTCATAGCGGACTTCAATATTGGGGTAAAGCTGAAGGCGGCGATAGTATTCTTTGTAGAAATCAATTCCACGAAGCATTTTATAGCTATAATTCTCCATGGGTATGTTGCGCTCGAAATTCGGACCCCGAAAGCGAATCATATCCCATTTTTTATGGATCAGCGCATCGAAAGGCCCACTGCCGGACTCCCAAAAACACCAGGTGCGGTCGTTTTCTTTTTGGTGCTGTTTTTCAAAAAGCGCAATCCGTTTTTCTTTAAAAAAAGGATCGGATCCCAGCGCATCTGCCAGCAGTAATCCGGAAGCGCCTCCGCCAATTATGATGTAGTCGTATTCGGTCATTCAAACTCTAAATCCGGTCTAAATGTACAAATTCAAAGTGAGTAGGGGGCAGGGTTTCTCGTCTTGTAGGATCACCCGCGGGGTATGTTTTTGTTTCCTGTAAGATGTAGCAATTACTAAGGACAAATGAAAAAGTTTCTGCCCGGTAAGTCGCACCAAATTATTCGGAAAGCGATTCCCGGAGTATCCTGCGCATGCTTTCGGGAGAGATGTATTCAAAAAACCGGCTGCGGATTTGGAAGCTTTCATCAAAGAGCACAACGGCCGGAAGTGTAAAGGGCACTCCTTCCCTGGTGGCAAGTAATAAGGGGATCTCATGCACGGGATTGCGTTTGTTCCCCGCTTCCCGGTTTACGTATTCCACCCCTGAGAAATATATGGTATCCCTGGTTTCCACATTCATTCGGACAGCGTAGAAGTCGGAGTTCAGGGCAGCGACGACTTCCGGGTCCCGGAAAGCCGCCTCGTCCATTTTCCGGCAATAAGCGCACCAGTCTGCATAGAAATCCACCAGGACCCTCCGGGGTTCTGCAGCCAGGGCTTCTTCCAGTTGCTCAAAACTCAGCCATTTCACATCCGATGACTGACCCTGAACCACGGGCAGTGCCAACAGACAAAGAATTGGAAATAAGAGCCTACGGATGTTTTGCAACCCGAGGCCCATGGCGGATTTAAGCAAAAAGACCAATCTTAAAGGCATAGTCTGTTCAAATCAACCCTTTCGTATATGGTGTCAGGGCCCTTTTTTAGTGCAACTTCCCAAACTTCAGCCCAAAGAAAAACGTCCTCGGGGCCGCAGGGCCATAAATATAATCAGAATCCCGGGTTGGCCCGGTATCGAAGTCATCCTGGTAGCTGTTGAAAATATTCCTGGCTCCGCCAAAAAAAGTAACCATAAAATCCTCGGTAAAGTCTATATGGTATTCCAGTTTCAGGTTCAGGTCGAAGAAGGCCTGCACCTTATTGAGTTGCAGGAACCCGGTATCACTCACAACCCTCGGGACGGTCATTGGGCCGGTGTAGGTCCCTGTCAGATCCATATTGAAGGTTTCACCGGGGATCCAGGTCGCGTTCAGATACCCGTATAGATTCGGGACACGCACAAATTCGTCTATAAAAATATCAGATTCACCGGGCGTACCGTCGGATTCAAATAAAAGCTGAGGCTTGTCGTATTGGGTACTTTGCAGGGTGCCCCCAAGTTGGAACTGCCAATTGGGGTCCGGGGAGACCCCGAGTTCAAAGTTGGTTCCGAAAACCCGGGCCGGGGCTCCGTTGCGCACCTCTTCAAGGATGGAGCCATTCGGCAAAACCGCCCCCGTACTCACCAGCGTAAAAGGCCCTTCCAGGGCGGTATAGAAACCCTCGAGGAGAAAATCCATTTGCAACAGGCCTCTGGTACGGGTGTAGTTCAGGGAACCCGTAAAGGCATTCGAATACTCGGTCTGCAGGTCGTCGGACAGGATGACAAATTGAGGCTCCCCACCCACACTCGAGATATGGAGGTCTTCGTTAAAGGCCTGGGGTGCCCGGAAACCCCGGGCATACCCTCCCCGGAGTCTGAGCTCCTTTAAGAGCTGGTAGGAAAGGGTGATCCGGGGGGAGAAGGCTGTCTGATCCAGGTCTACCCCCCGGCCGATGCCCCCTATGGAGTAATCCCCGTCGACGTTTACATGGTCCAGTCGCGCTCCAAACAGACCTATGAAGCGGTCATTGGGTTTCCATTCGTATTGGGCATATCCTCCAAGTGAATTGACCCTTTGATCGATAAGCCGAAGGTATCCCGGTATCTTGTCTTCGGTAGCGGTATGGGTGAATTCGACCCCATAGGTCAGTACATCCGAATTGTCCAGTGTATGGGTCCCCTGTCCGCCACTGACCCAGGCCAGGTCATCGGTATTGCCAAAGGCATTGTTGGCCAGCGCACTGTCCTGGGGTGTACGGGAACCGCCCAATCCCCCGTAATAACTATCGCGCTCGGTGTAGGAGGCCGAAGTGTAAAACTGGTAAAGGGAAGTATGGTCCTTGTTTTTTAGCTCATAGTCCAATCCCCCGATAAAGGTATCGTGATCCAGTTCTTCGGTAATATCTGTAAACTGAGGGGCCAGATCCAAGCGGTCTCCCCCCCGGCGGTATTCGCGAATGGCGTTGAGGTTCATTGAAATCCGGCTGCGATCCGAAGGCCTTAGAAAGGCCTTGGCCCCGATTGTTGTATTGCGGAGCTCCACGATTTCCGTAAACCCGTCATCGTTGGCATCATAAGGATCCCGGTTGCGGTAATTACCGTAAAGTATAAAACCGCTTTTTAAATCATCGGCCACGCTGGACGAATTAAATGTGAGGATTCGGTCGGGCTGCTGCCCATTGATAAGGGCCATGGTTGTCCCGACTTCCCAGGTGTTGAGGATGGGATCTTTTGTAATGATGTTGACGGTGCCGGCCACGGCGTTGGAGCCGTAAAGGGCCGAACCGCCACTTCTCACAACTTCTACCCGTTCGATGATATTGCTTGGAATCTGTTCCAATCCATATACGCCGAGGAGGGAAGAAAAGACCGGTCGGCTGTTCAACAGGACCTGGGTATAACTCCCATCCAGCCCATTGAGCCGAACCTGTGTAAACCCGCAGTTCTGGCAATTGGTTTCAACGCGTACCCCCGGGGCAAAACTCAGGCCATCGGCTACTGAAATGGACTGGGTGGCATTCAGGAGTTGGGGCCTTAAGGTAGAAACCACCACAGGCGTACTCTTTCGCTCCACCCGGTTTCGGGTAGCGCTGATGACCACTTCATCCAGGCCCAGCGCATCCTCAATAAGTTCAAAATTGAGCGAGACGGACCCTCCGTCTGCCAAAATCTCTTTGGTTAGGGTCCGGTATCCCTGAGCACGTACTGTAATGGTCCATTTTCCTGGAGGGGCAGGTAATTCATAGGTTCCTGTTTCATCGGCCAGGACACCTTTTACCCCATCTCCCAAAAAGACAGCGGCAAAAGGAACAGGGTTCCCCTGGTCAGTAACCTTTCCGGAAACCACAGTCCCGGACTCCTGTGCCACAGCGATGGGGGAAAGCCAAAAAAATACAAAGAGTACCAATACAAACCTGAAACAGTACATTTTTGTTATATGAAAATAAAATTTAGACAAATCTAAAAATATGTTTTTGTAAATAAAAATGTAATTTTGAAGTAAGAACCAAAGCCATGACCAGTTCTGAAGAAAACTATATCAAGGGGATCTTCCATTTAAGCCAGGGAGGGCAACATGCCATTACCACTTCCGCCCTGGCCGAAAAAATGGAAACCAAACCTTCTTCTGTGACCGATATGGTGAAGCGACTTTCGGAAAAAGGACTCTTGCACTACAAGAAATACCAGGGGGTTCGGCTCACGGAAAAAGGCACGGGTCACGCCTTGAAGGTGATTCGCAAGCACCGGCTCTGGGAGGTTTTTTTAGTCGACAAACTCGACTTCGCCTGGGATCAGGTACACGAGGTGGCCGAACAACTCGAACATATCGAGAGTGAAATGCTCGTGGATCGGCTGGATGCCCTTTTGAATTTTCCTGAATTTGACCCACATGGGGATCCCATCCCGGATAAAGAAGGTCGGTTTAAAACACGGGAAAAGAAGTTGCTCAGTACTATGCCTGCCATGAGCAGGGGTACCTGTGTAGGTGTAAAAGACTCTTCGTCACAGTTCCTGAAATTCCTGGACAAACATCATATTGAACTGGGAAATACGATAGAAGTATTAGAAAAAGAAAGCTTTGACCGTTCCATGCACATACAGGTCGGAAAGCGAAAATTCCAAATATCACACCAGATTGCCTCCAACCTTTACGTAAAACCACAACCAAAATGATTCAGACGGTTATAGAGTATTTCGAAACCATCAGCCCGATCCGGGCGGCATTATACGCTACCCTGTTTACCTGGGGCGTCACTGCACTAGGGGCAGGACTGGTATTTTTCTTTAAAACTATGAATCGGGCCGTGCTCGATGGCATGCTCGGGTTTACCGGGGGAGTAATGGTCGCGGCAAGTTTCTGGAGCCTCCTGGCGCCGGGGATTGAGATGAGCCCTGGGGAAGGATTCCAGAAAGTGATTCCTGCGGCCGTCGGGTTTCTTTTAGGCGCCCTTTTTATTTTTGGCCTGGACAAGGTGCTTCCCCACCTGCATATCAACTTCAAGGAAAGCGAGGGGATCTCAACACCCTGGAGACGTACTACATTGCTGACCCTGGCCATAACCCTGCACAATATCCCCGAAGGACTGGCGGTAGGGGTTCTCTTTGGGGGGGTAGCCGCGGGATTTGAAGGGGCTTCCATAGGTGCCGCGGTAGCCCTTGCCCTGGGAATCGGATTGCAAAATTTCCCCGAGGGATTTGCCGTAGCCATGCCGCTGAGGCGTTTTGGACTCAGCCGGAGGAAAAGCTTTATGTACGGGCAGGCTTCTGCCATAGTAGAACCATTAGCCGGTGTACTGGGTGCCTGGGCCGTATTGACCTTTCAGCCCATCCTTCCCTACGCCCTCTCCTTTGCGGCAGGGGCCATGATCTTTGTGGTGGTTGAAGAAGTCATCCCTGAAACCCAGCAGGATAAATACACCGACATTGCCACGATGGGCTTTATCCTGGGTTTTATCATTATGATGGCCCTGGATGTAGGTCTTAGCTAAACTTGTGAGGGACTTTTCAGTCGCTTTTCTGCCTACTGGGGTTGACTCCAGGGAGGTACGACACCATTGGAACGGGCATAGGCGATCAATTGGCCTTTATGTTCCCCTGTGTGTTCCAATACAACCAGGAGGGCCGAAAGGCGGTTCATCTTTGCGAATCCCAGATCTACCTCTTCATTGAGGCTGCCCGGGTCTATATTCATCATTTTTTCCCGTACAAAGGCCGTGGATTGGTTATAGGCCTTGAGAATGTTTTCCCGCCCGGTTATGGTTTCCATGGTCATAATGTCTACGCCTTCCGGGGGTGGAAAACCGAGTTTCATCGCCAGGTAGTAATTTGAAGCGGCTACGTGCAAAATGGTTTCCCCAGTGGAGCGAATACCCGGAGCAGGCCTCCAGTCCATTTGAGAATCGTCAAAGGCATTGGCTAAAGCCACAATCTGCTCCTGGGCCATTTGCAACAAACCGTCAATGCTTTTTTGCGTCATGTCGTCCTGGGCATTTCCGGTCAGGCCCGCACACAGGAGTATCAGGAATCCGATTTTTTTCATGAGAGTTGATTTTGGTTATTAAAGTTGTTGAAGGGGAATTCTTTAAAGATACTCATAATCCCCCGGATCCGAAGATGTTGAATTCCGAAAGATTTACTGCGTCGTTATACCCCATGTATTTGCCACTTCGCCAAATGCATTTCCGATTATGTATCTTTAGTTCTTAAATCAAACAGACGCCCTATGAGAAGAATAAGCACTCTGGTTTTCACCCTCCTCGTCTTCCTGATTGGAAACACCGCGCTTGGACAGAAAAAACACTTTGAGTACCTCGATGTTTTTGACTTGCAGTACGCTTCAGATCCACAGATCCGACCTCAGGGGGACTGGATTGTGTACAGACGTATGCGCTTCGATATCCTGGAAGACCGTGCCCAGGGTAATCTCTGGATGATTCGTACCGACGGGACCGGTCATCAGAAAATGACATCCCGTGAAGTTTCGGAAAGCAGTCCAACCTGGTCTCCCGACGGGCAGCGCCTGGCCTTTGTAAGCGCTACGGACGAGGGCTCTGAAATCTACCTCTACTGGCTGGACTCCGGAAAGTTTGCCCGTCTGACACAGCTTCCGGCGAGTCCGGGATCTCTGAGTTGGTCCCCCGATGGGAAACAGTTGGCCTTTACCATGAACGTACCTGAAAAAGCACCTGTTATTGTAAGCCTTCCCCCCAAACCTAAAAATGCAAAATGGGCAGGGTCACCCCGAATTACAGACCGGGTTTACCACGAGGCCGACGGGCGGGGCTATATCCCCCCGGGCTTTAGTCACCTGTTTGTCGTGCCTTCAGAAGGGGGCGCAGCCCGGCAGGTAAGTTCCGGAAATTACAATCACAGGGGGCCTGTAGCGTGGTCATCGGACGGGACATCGCTCTATTTCACAGGTAACCGAACCGAGGATTGGGAATATGATTTTCGCAACAGTGAAATCTACCGACTCACTCTAAACTCAGGCGCCATTGAAGCCCTTACGGATAGTCCCGGGCCGGACAGGGGACTGGCAATTTCCCCGGATGGCCAATACATCGCATATACAGGCTACACCGACCGGACCCAGGCCCATCAAACCTCGGAACTCCGACTGATGAATGCAGACGGGTCGGGAAAACGTACCCTCACCACTGACCTGGACCGCAGCGTAAGCGGCCTGGCCTGGGATGCCAAAAGCAAAGGGGTCTATTTTTCCTTTGACGACAAGGGCAATACCAAAATCGGGTACGTACCCCTGTCCGGAGATGTTCAAAAGCGCGCGGATAACGTGGGAGGGACTTCAATCGGCCGACCTTACGGGGGAGGTAGTTTTAGTGTAAGCGCCGACGGCACCCTCGCCTATACCTTTACCCGTCCGGAGTTTCCTTCAGATATCGCGGTCGTGGGGCCAAAGTCTAAAGCCCCAAAACGCATCACGGAGCTCAATCGCGGATTGCTGGATCAAAGGAAACTGGGTGAAGTAGAGGAAATCTGGTATACCTCTACGGTTGATGGTCGGGAAATTCAGGGGTGGATCGTCTATCCGCCGGATTACAATGCCAATAAAAAGTATCCCCTACTGGTTGAAAATCACGGCGGGCCGATTTTGAATTACGGAGATCGGTTTACGGCTGAAATCCAGTTGTACGCCTCGGCCGGATATATTGTTTTTTATCCGAACCCCAGGGGGAGTACGAGCTATGGAGAAGAGTTTGCCAACCTCTTGTACAACAATTATCCGGGAGATGACTACCAGGATGTTATGGATGGGGTAGATGCCTGTATTGCCAGGGGTATTGCTCATGAAGATCAGCTTTTTGTCACCGGGGGAAGTGCTGGGGGTATCATGACGGCATGGATGATTGGGAAGAACGATCGTTTTGAAGCGGCCGTAGTTGCCAAACCCGTGATGAACTGGATCAGTAAAACCCTCGTGGCCGATAATTACTTCGGGTATGCCAACAGCCGGTATCCCGGCCAGCCCTGGGAAAACTTCGAGGGATACTGGAAATTTTCACCCCTTTCCCTGGTGGGCAATATCACCACCCCAACCATGGTGTTGGTGGGGATGAATGACCTTAGGACGCCGCCTAGCGAAGCCAAGCAGCTCTATCACGCCCTGAAATTACGCAAGATAGAAACAGTACTGGTTGAAATTCCCGAGGCCAGTCATGGGATTGCTAACCGGCCCAGTAACCTGATCAGCAAAGTGGCCCACACCCTGGCGTGGATGGATAAGTACCGAACTTCAACGCCTGAATAATGACTCGACCCCGGCGGCATTGGTTGCTCAACCTCCTCATTGTGGTGTCCCTGGTACTTTGCCTGTTGGCCTTCGCCGCGCACTCCCGCACCTGGAAGCGGGTCCGGGCAGATCGGGTACAATTGCTCACAGGCTTTTATTACACGGAGATACCCTATGGTGAAATTGACAGCCTTTCCTGGAAAGAGCAGCTCCCGCAGCTGGAGCGGGATCACGGATTTTCATTTTGGGCCAATGAAAAAGGACGATTCCAGGACTCGCTTTTCCCCGGGCGACCTGTCTATATTTTCGTCGATGACCTCAGGCACCCCAAACTTAAAATCAGTTATCGGGACTCCTTAATCCTCTTTTTAAATTTTGCCGACTCCGTTGAAACCCACTTGATGTACGAACACCTACTTCAAAAAACACAGGGGGCGGAAGGCAAGAGTGAATGAATTTTCATTTTTGGGAAATAGTTAGCAATAGGCGCGTAAAGAATCCGTTAGCTTTGATATTAAGAGCGTTTGACTATGAAATCAATACTTTTTTGGGGAATACTAAGTCTTCCTTTTTTTCTTTACGCCCAGACCGCTACTTTGGAGGTAGAGGTTTACGATGTTTACTCCTCTGAGGGGGATATCCTGATCGCGCTTTACACCGAAGAGGAGACATTTTTGAAGTTTGAACACGTCTACAGGACCCACGCCACACCAGCTTCAGAAGGGATGACACGTATACTCATTCCCGATCTTCCCCTTGGCCACTATGCCCTGGCTATATTCCATGACGAGAATGGAAATGAAAAACTGGACACCAACTTTATCGGGATTCCCAAAGAACCGCTCGGATTTTCAAATGCCAAATTAAAGACATTCGGGCCTCCGGGCTTTAAGGAATGCGTCGTAGATCTCCAGGAGGATACTACGATTGAAATCACACTGGAATAATCGCCAGACGTCAGACTGTTAGGGGTTTAATAGTTTGAAAGGCAGCAAAATAGCCACGGGGTACTAGGATCATTATCAAATATCCCCGGGTGTCTTCAGGTGAAAAAGCACTTGGCACGTATTTCATTTTCACGTATCTTTTTACAAACCATAAAACCAAAAAAGATGAACGCAGAAAACATTGCAAACACCCTGGTGGAGTGCTGCCGAAAAGGGGAATGGGAAAAAGCGTATCGGGATCTCTACAGCCCGGAAATCGTCAGTATTGAAACCGGGGATTCTTCAGAAATGGGGCATATTCAGGGCATGGATGGATTGAAAAAGAAAGGGGACTGGTGGGTCGAAACTTTTGATGTGCACAGTATGGAAGTTTCGGAGCCCACTGTTGCCGATAATTGGTTTAGTGTGCGCTTTGAAATGGATACTACCCACAAACCGTCTGGACAGCGATCAAAGACTTCGGAAATTGCGGTTTACCAGGTCACGGACGGAAAAATTGTGCGGGAGCAGTTTTTCTACGATCAGCCCTCTAAGTAGAAAGCAGAGATTAATCGTAAAATTAAGAATTAAGGGAATCTCAATTCCCTTTTTTCGTAGTGATTTCTATGACCCCATTGGCCCCTCTCGTCCCGTAATAGGAAGCGTTGGATCCGGTGAGCGCCCTCAAATTGGCCACATCCACGGCCTGTACAATGTTTTCAACTTCCCGGAATGAATTCCCGATGATCAGTCCATCCACGACATATAGCGGATAAGGCGGAGTACCCGTGGTCGTATTCGAGTTTTTTATAAATACGGGAACTCCGCCGCGCAGGGTTACCCCGGGCAATTTTTGAATTCGGTTGACCAAAGGTAAGACAGCAGCATTTTTATCGTCCAAAGAAGCTTCCAAATCCTTTTCACTACCGGCCGCCGCGGGTTGCGAACTTCCGCAAGAGACTAAAAACGAACCCGCAAGGAGTAGGAGGAGTATCTTTTTCATGGATGATTAATTTCCTCCAAGGTATTCATAAGCGCGCAGGTCTCCAACAAAAGATTCGGTTAAATGGGAAGCATGCTTATTTTTACACCTGCAGAGTTACTTAACTTTTAAGCAAAAAATCTTATGGAAAACATACTCTTAGCCCAGGTACTGGGAGCGCTTCTTGGATTTCTCGGGGTACTCTTCGGCGCTTTTGGGGCGCACTACTTAAAGGGGAAACTCGCCGATACCCAGTTACAGGCCTTTGAAACCGGGGTGCGCTATCAGTTGGTGCATGCGGTACTCCTGCTTGTCCTGAGTTTTAACCTCAACTTTACCTCAGCGTTGGACGGCTATATCGTCCGCGCTTTCTCATTGGGGATTTTCTTGTTTTCCTTTAGTATTTACGGGTTGGTGCTCAGTGAAGGCTTTGGAAAAAAATGGCGGTTTCTGGGGCCGGTAACCCCCTTGGGAGGGCTCTTACTACTCATTGGATGGGCCTTGCTCGGCTATAGTTTTATCGCCAACCTCTTTTGATTCCGGAAAACTTACGAAGACTCAGTGACAACCGCAGTCGGAACTGCCACAGCCTTTGGAAGGGTCCGCATTTTTCGGTTTTCGGATCTCGGGCCAGACGAATTTATACAACAGATAGCCCACTGAAACGGCCAGGGTGAGATAAACCAGGATGTGTTGCAGGCTCCAGGTCATTAGGATAGGAGTTGATAGGCGGATAAAGCAGCAAGATAGGCAATCACGGTCATAAAGCCCAGCTGTAGCATAGGCCATTTCCAGCTGTTGGTCTCCCGCTTTACAATGGCCAGGGTACTCATGCACTGCATGGCAAAGGCGTAAAATAGCATCAGGGAAATCCCGGAAGCTAAATTAAAAAGGGGCTGGCCGTCCGGCTTTACTTCCGCAGCCATCCGGTTTTTTATGGTTTCTTCTTCGTCGTTGCCCACGCTGTAAATCGTGGCCAGGGTACCTACAAAAACTTCCCGGGCCGCAAAGGAGGTGAGGACCGCAATACCAATTTTCCAGTCGTACCCCAACGGGCGGACAGCCGGTTCAATGAATTTCCCCATTTTTCCAATAAAGCTGTGTTCCAACCGATAACTCGCGATCTCCTGGTTGATGACCCGGGTTCTAATGTCGGCCTGAAATTTAGAAAGAGAATCCTGTATGGCAACATAAGTTGCCCTGTTATCAACGCCATCTATCAGGACCGGCATAGAGGTCTTAAACTCCTCAAATTTATTGGCCACGAAGGCCTGGCTGTTGGGGGAAAGACCTTCGCGTGAGACCCTTTCCGTAACGATTTGTTCGGCGTTTTTAAATTCTTCTGAAAAACCATTGGACCCAAGGAACCAAAGGATGATAGATATTGCTAGGATGATTTTACCGGCTCCGTAGACAAAACTCTTGGTCTTTTCAATTACAGTGTAAAAAACATTTTTCCACAAAGGCCATTTGTAGTTGGGCATCTCCACCATAAAAAAGGTGCGAGTCTGCACTTTTAGGATCTGATGCAGCACTTTTGCCGCCAAAATGGAAGCCGCAAAACCTAAGAGGTACAGCATCATCAGGGTCAGGGCCTGGTAGCTGAGCCCAAGGAATCGCCCTTCGGGTATGACAAGTGCAATGATAATAAGATATACCGGCAGGCGGGCGGAACAGGTGGTAAAGGGGACCACTAAAATGGTAATCAGGCGCTCCTTCCAGTTTTCGATGTTCCGGGTGGCCATAACCGCAGGTATAGCGCATGCCGTTCCTGAAATCAGGGGGACCACACTCTTTCCGCTCAGGCCAAACGGGCGCATGAGGCGGTCCATCAGGAAAACAACCCGACTCATATACCCGGATTCTTCCAGGATGGCGATAAAAAAGAACAAAAAGGCTATTTGGGGAATAAAAATCACGATCCCCCCAATACCTGCCACTACGCCTTCGGCGATGAGATTTGTAAAAACACCCGGGGGTAAGGTGTCCTTGATCCATTCACTGGCTGCGGCAAACTGCTCATCGATGAAATCCATGGGAATACTGCTCCAGTCGTAGATGGCCTGGAAGATGGTGAGCAGGATCACAAAAAAGATCAGGTATCCAAAGATCTTATGGGTGAGAATTTTGTCGAGGGTAGCCCGCCAGCCTTTAGCTGCGAAACGGTCTACTGTGTAGGTCTCTTTCAGGATTCCATTAATGTATCGGTATCTTAAAATGGTCTCCTTGTGCTGGAGTTTTTTGAGCTCCGCCCCGGACTTGATTTCAAAAGGGGAATCCGAAAGAAAGTCTTTTTTATCGAGTGGGGTAAAATTCACATCCTGGGTGATCACCACCCACAATTTGTACAGATCCTTCCCGGGAAAAGCACTTTGCAACCGCTTAAAATAGGTGGGGTCGATTCCTGAAATGTCCAGATTCTCGGTCTTGGGGAGGTCCCTGTATTTTTCAATCAGTTTTTTCAATTCCTCCATCCCCGTATTTTTCCGGGTACTGACCAGCGCTATTTTGGTCTTGAGGAGTTGCTCCATTTTCGGGAGATCCAGTTTAATCCCCTTATGGTCCATACGATCGGCCATATTGATCACCAGGATGGCGGGAATCTTCAGGTCTTTAATCTGGGTGAAGAGCAGTAAGTTCCGCTTCAGGTTCTCCACATCACTCACCACAACAGCCACATCCGGAAAATCAGGGGCATTTTTGTTGAGCAGCAGTTCAACCGCCACACTTTCGTCCAGGGAGGTGGTATTGAGGCTATAAGTACCGGGCAGATCCAGAATATGTGCGCGGGTGCCTCGGGAGAGTTTACATATCCCCATTTTCTTTTCCACGGTAATCCCCGGATAGTTCCCCACCTTTTGTTTCAGGCCTGTGAGCGCATTGAATACAGAAGTTTTTCCGGTATTCGGATTTCCGATAAGGGCTACTTTGATGTCTTTACTCATCGCCGGGGATAGGTTCCAGTTCAATCTGCAGGGCAACCGAGCGGCGGATAGCGATGTGCGAGCCGTTTACATTGATGTAAATCGGATCTTTGAGTGGGGCGACCTGAATGAGCTCCACTTCGTTCCCGGGAAGGCATCCCAGTTCAAGGAGTTTAATAGGCAGTGCGTCTTCCCGAAAAGCCTTGATAATTCCTTTTTCGCCCCTGCCGAGATGTGCTACCGTGAACCCCAAATCTTATTTAGATTGATTTTAATTAAGGACAAAAATACACGAAAATGTCAAACTGCGGGCTTTTCAGGAGAAAAAGGCTGGGTTATTTACTCGGCAATGCTGTTTTTCAAGATCTCGAGGTCTGCCAATAGACGCTCCATCTCTTCCTTTTTGGTGCCGTCGTACGTCCCCCGGATGCGTTTCTTCTGGTCTACCAGGATAAAATTCTCCGTGTGGATCATATCAAAAGGCCCTCCGTCTCCATCAGTCTTGACGGCCAGGTAGGACTTGCGAGCCAGCTCGTAAATCTGTTTTTTATCGCCCGTCACCAGATTCCACTTCGAATCGACTACTCCTTTTTCAAGGGCGTATTCCTTTAAACGGGGAACCGAATCGATTTCGGGTGTCACCGAATGCGAGAGCAAAAGCACCTCGGGATCATCCATAATCTGCTGCTGCAGGTATTCCATATTACCGGTCATGATGGGGCAGATGGTCAGGCAGGTGGTGAAAAAGAAATCCGCGATGTAGATTTTATCTTTATAATCCTGCTCGGTAATCGTATCCCCATTTTGGTTGACCAGTGAAAAGTCTGCGATGGTATGGTATTTTTTAACATGTGAGAGCTCCGGGGCCACCAGTTCGGGATTAAAATCCGCAGGCTGGTATACCGGGAGTGTCTTTTTTGGTTGCAGGGCATTGTAGAAGAGGACGATGATCACGGCTGAGATCCCGAGCATGACCAGGCCGAAAATCTTAAATTTGGCAAAAAAAGCACGCATATGCCTCTGATTTGTGTGCAAAGGTACATCCCCGTTCTTTCTCCATCAACCGGAAATAAGGGGACTCCTGCTAAAACTTTCTTAAAGAAGGAGGCAGGGGGTCTAATTTCTTTTTAAAAGCGCCCCCAAAAGTGTAGTTTTGTGCGTTTTAATCGATTCAAGCGTTTTATGTCCTCCATGGTGATTCAAGCTTCGATGTTCCTGCTCAGCCTTTCCCTTCTGATCGTGCTGCACGAGTTGGGGCATTTCCTCCCCGCAAAAGCCTTTAAAACAAGGGTCGAGAAATTCTACCTCTTTTTTGACGTCAAGTTTTCCCTCTTTAAAAAGAAGATCGGGGAGACCATTTACGGAATAGGTTGGCTACCCCTGGGTGGGTATGTCAAGATCGCCGGAATGATCGATGAGAGTATGGACACCGAGGCGATGAACCAGCCTCCCAAACCCTGGGAGTTTCGCTCCAAGCCGGCCTGGCAACGCCTGATTATTATGCTTGGGGGGGTGACGGTTAATTTTATCGTAGCCCTGCTCATCTATATTTTCGCCTCCTTTTACTACGGGGACGCTGATATTTCTACGGAGAGTATCAAAGATGGGTACTGGGTGACCAACCCGGTTTTTACAGAACTCGGGGTGCAGACCGGGGACAAGCTTATCTCCATAGACGGGGTAGCTTACGAGAATTACTCAGACCTGCGCCGCAATATGATTACGGCTGAGCGCTTTACCCTGGAGCGGGACGGTCAACCCATCACCATCGAATTGCCTGTGGACTTTTTGGGGAAACTCAGTACGGGTGAAGACCTTAGCTTTTTTGAATTGCGTGTACCATTCCAGGTAGGAGCTGTTCCGGATTCATCCATCAATGCCCAGGCAGGTCTTGAAGAAGGGGATTTGCTCAAACGCATTGACCAAACTGAGATCACCTATTTCGATGAAGCGGTCGCTGCCCTTGAGGAAAATAAGGGGAAAGAAGTGCCTGCGGTCGTACTCAGGGAGGGACGTCCGGTAGATCTGACGCTCAATATCAGCGAAGACGGTAAACTGGGCATTTTCCCCGGGGGAACCTATAAGCAGTTCGAAGAGATGGGGTACTTTGATATTGTCCAGAAGAAATACGGCTTTTTCGAGAGTTTTTCAGTGGGGGCCAAGAAGTTCAGCAATCAACTGGGCGGCTACTGGCTGCAACTCAAGAAAATCTTTACCCCCAGTACGGGAGCCTACAAGGGGGTAGGGGGCTTTAAGGCTATTTTCGATATTTTCCCGGATACCTGGAGCTGGCAGCAGTTTTGGAGTATCACAGCCTTTTTATCCATCATGCTTGCCGTGCTGAACCTCCTGCCCATACCTGCTTTGGATGGGGGCCATGTGATGTTTTTGCTCTACGAGATGGTCTCCGGCCGCAAGCCGAGCGATAAATTTATGGAGTACGCCCAGATGGCCGGTTTTTTCATTTTGTTAGCGCTAATCGTCTTTGCCAACGGAAATGATATTTATAAGGCCCTGGCCAAATAATTATCCGGTTTTTTTTGTTGGGCAGTTGTTTAGAAACTTTTATATTTGCGTCCTCCAAATGGAGACATTCCTCCTTAGCTCAGTTGGTTAGAGCATCTGACTGTTAATCAGAGGGTCCTTGGTTCGAGCCCAAGAGGGGGAGC
>Ga0272441_10000828_pt1 | contig 68058 bp, 63 predicted proteins | sample SSMProp6N_FD_193582 | JGI IMG/M metagenome (GOLD analysis project Ga0272441, IMG submission 193582) | Marine sediment archaeal communities from Little Sippewissett salt marsh, Falmouth, MA, United States - SSM-Prop-6N | ecosystem: Environmental > Aquatic > Marine > Wetlands > Sediment ... | reverse complement strand
AAACTCACATTTAACAAATAAACTTGGATAATCAAAACCAGCCTTGATTAATCAAGTTTAGTTGTTAATAGTAAGATTGTAGTAAAGTTCTTTTTCACAATTTAAACAATTTGATAAGCTAGTATGGAGTAGATATAGTTAGCTAAATATCCTCCAACTGATCTTGGTAGGCTAGTTACTAGCCCATGGAATAATTTTAAATCTCTAAAGTTGAATTCAATTAGAAACCTTGTTTTGTAAAGCATCTCCTCAAACTCAGTCATTATCTTTTTCATGTTGCTTCTTGGTTTCGCGAGCAGTACTCGCTTATGCTCTTGGTAAAATTCTTGTGCCAGTTTATCTGAAATATATCCTGCGTCAGCCATGAATATTCCTGTTAGTCCTTCAGACATCTTGATCACAACTTTTCTGTCATCCGTCTTTGCTCCAGTGAATTGAACCGATAGCAACTTTCGTTTTAAATCAGTAATCATATGCAGTTTTAGCCCATAAAACGTCGTGTTTCCTTTCTTTCTGTATTCAGCGTAGTTTTTCATGGTTTTATGTGAATTGGCATTTTTGAACAGGCAGACTGGGATTTCAGTGGAGTCTATGTGCTTGATTGGATGAGCACTTGCTCTATTCAACTTCATGAATAAGACCAAGATAATCACTGCCAGGAAAAACCATCGATTCAAATTAACTACCAAGGTCTTGTATGAGCAGTTTGGTTTTAGGATATTGAAAAGAGCACGTTTGGTAGCAATATTGTTTTTCTGCTTGAAGATAGCTAAACTTAAGATATCTTCAATTGGTAAAGCTAATTTTCGACCTGTGCGAGATTTGTACTTATCAAAGTGTAATTGCTTACTAAAGAACTTAACTACACTCTTGATAGAATTGTACATTGGTACAAAAGCTCTCATGGTGGTGTAGAATTAAAAGGTTAGTAAACATTTAAACACTACCTTTATTTTACATCACAATGAGCTCTTTTGGGAGTTTCGTAATTCACAGGAATTTAATAAGAGTGGCCTGAAAATAAAATTCATGCTTTTAGGCAGTTATAACAAACCATTAAATATTTATTGGCATTGATAAAATAAACCCGGGAGGTAATGTGGATAGGCAAAAATACAGAAAATTACTGAAAAAACTTAATGAGTTAATATCGGAATTCAAAAAAAACATAGAAAAAAAAGAAATAGAAGTTAAAAGATGGAGAAGCGGGAGAAAACAACTGGGGTTATATGCAAAAGCAGAAATACATACAAAGGTTAATTACTTTCAACAGAACAAGAATGGATTTCTGTTTTTGATCTATAAATATATTACTAATTTTTTTGATGAAAAAAAATTAGTTGAAAATACAGAATATGGGGATATAATCCTTATTGAGGAAGGTGCAAATAATGATAGGCTTATTTACCAAATTCCTATCACTGAATTGCATCAAATAAGGTTAGAAATAATATTATCATACGAGTCTGGCCATATCAAGTTTGATCTAAAGGCTGAACTCAAATCTAAATTGGACAGAAAAATAAATTTTAACCCAAAAGAGGTTAAAGAAATGTCTGATAAAATTACCGTGGAATTCAAGCGGTTTTTGGAGGAAAAACAATTGGGGATAGACCCGTGTAAGGATAAATCTATTTATTTTCAGGGTGAAATAGAACCAGATAGGATAGAAGAAGCCATAAAAAATTTTATGAAAACTGTGAGGGATGACTACAAAATCAATGGAATACATAAGTTGGGTAGTATAAAAATTTATTATTCTGATAAACATAAAATACTGCCTGATATAAGCTTCACCATACATCCCCAGTATACTTATAAAGAGGGAACCTCTGTATATGTGTGTTATGAAAATTAAAATATAAATAAACCGCTTTTTATTTTTATAATAAAGGCGGTTTTAAAATCGGGGATATTACCTGAATATATCCCCACTTTTTTAAAAAATCTGTTAATGACGGGCTGGGGCAGAAGAAAAAAATAAAACCGCTCCGACGCAAGGCCAGAGCGGAATTTAAATAAATAATATTTGGTTTTTTTATTCGGTATAAAATCCGGTGAATTCGGAAATAGTCCGGGCAATAGCCAGTCGCGCTTATTCCTTTTTATTCTCACCAGTAATCTGCTCAACTACATTTCTCGGCACCTCGGCATAATGGGAAAATTCCATACTAAACGAAGCCCGGCCCTGGGATAGAGATCTGACAGCAGTAGCATAGCCGAACATAGTAGCAAGAGGAACTTCGCCGTCAACTACTTTATTGTTACCACGGTCGGTCATTTCTTTTATCATCGCTCGACGGGAGTTGAGATCACCAATAACATCACCCATATATTCCTCCGGAGTAACTACTTCAATACTCATCACTGGCTCCATTAATACTGCTCCAGCAGATTTAGCCGCCTGTTTAAAGGCCTGAATAGCAGCCATTTTAAAAGCAATTTCAGAAGAATCAACTTCATGATATGAGCCGTCAAATACAGTCGCTTTAACATTCATAACCGGATAACCGGCCACAACACCGTTAGCCATGGCTTCTTTAACTCCTTTTTCAATGGCAGGCACATATTCTCCGGGGATAACGCCGCCTCTAATCGCGTTAACAAATTCAAAATCTTTTTTATTACCATCCTCGTCTGCTTCAGTAATCGGCTCTAATCGTAAGTGGCAGTCGCCGTATTGGCCGCGGCCGCCGGACTGCTTGATATATTTGCCCTGTGCCTCGGCAGTTTGCTTGATAGTTTCACGATAAGCCACCTGGGGCTTGCCGACTGAACAATCTACCTTGTACTCACGGCGCATACGCTCTACCAGCACTTCTAAGTGCAGCTCGCCCATACCAGCAATAATGGTTTCCAGAGTTTCCTCGTCAGTTGAAACCTGAAAAGTTGGGTCTTCCTGGGCCAATTTTTGCAAGGCAGCTCCCATTTTTTCCTGGTCAGCTTTGGTTTTAGGCTCAACCGCGACTTTAATCACTGGCTCTGGAAAAGTAATTTTCTCTAAAACCACTGGGTTGTTTTCATCGCACAGGGTATCACCAGTGGTAGTTTGTTTTAAGCCGACGGCAGCAGCAATATCACCGGCATAAACTTCGGTCAGCTCTTCCCTGGAATTGGCGTGCATGCGCAAAATGCGGCCTAAACGCTCTTTTTTGCCGGTGGATGAATTATATACATAACTGCCGGCTTTAACCACACCGGAATAAACCCGAAAAAATGTCAGAGTGCCGACATAAGGATCGGCGGCAACCTTAAAGGCAAGAGCGGCAAATGGATCCTCGTCACTGGCTTTTTTGATAATTTTTTTGGATTCATCACTGGGATCAAAACCTTCGACCGGCGGCACGTCTAATGGTGACGGTAAATAATCGTTGACGGCATCAAGCACTAGTTGAACGCCTTTGTTATCCAAGGCACTGCCACATAAAACTAAGTATATTTCATTCTTTAATACTCCTTGGCGCAAGCCCTGTTTAATCTCATCCTGGCTAAGCTGGCCTTGGTCTAAATATTTTTCTAGTAATTTTTCATCCTGCTCGGCTGCTTTTTCAATCAGCTCGTTATGGTATTTTTCAGCTTCAGCTTTCATATCTTCGGGGATATCTTCCTGTTTAACTTCCTCTCCTTTAGGGCCTTCAAATCGATAGGCTTTCATATCAAGCAGATTAACCACACCGGAAAAGGAGCTTTCAGCCCCAATCGGGATGACATAGCGAACTGCTTTTGGGCTTAGGCGGTCTAAAATAGACTTAAAGCTCATTTCATAATCAGCCCCCATTTTATCCATTTTATTTACAAAAGCGAGCCGGGGAACATGATATTTTTCCGCTTGGCGCCAGACTGTTTCTGATTGGGGTTCAACTCCCTGCGACCCGTCAAACACGCCGATAGCCCCGTCTAAAACGCGTAAAGAGCGCTCAACTTCAGCAGTAAAATCGACATGGCCCGGAGTGTCAATAATATTATACCGAAAACCTTTCCAAAAACAGGTAGTAGCGGCTGAAGTAATGGTAATGCCTCTTTCCTTTTCCTGATCCATCCAATCCATATCCGCTTCGCCGTCATGGGTCTCCCCTATTTTGTGTTTTTTACCGGTATAATACAAAACGCGCTCGGTAACAGTAGTTTTACCAGCGTCGATGTGGGCCATAATGCCAATATTTCTATTTTGTTCTAAATTATATTCTCGAGGCATATTAAATAAAATTTTTAATTTTTAATTCTAAAGGCTATAAATAAATATTCTTAGGACTTTCGCATTTGCCGCTAAATATACTCTACTACTGTCATTTTTAGACCAGGTCGGGGAATCCAGAGTTTGCTAAATTTACAGTTCTTGGATTGTAGCCGTATTATTTTTTCTTTTTTCTGTTGAAACGGGCAAAATGAGCAAAAGCCTTATTGGATTCGGCCATCCGATGGGTGTCTTCTTTCTTTTTAACGGCAGCGCCTTCACCTTTGGCAGCATCCATTAACTCGGCGGCAAGGCTGTATTTCATTGATTTTCCTTTGCGGGCTTTAGCTGCATTTATAACCCAGCGGAAAAACAGCACTTGACGGCGGTCATCATTAACCGGGAACGGCACTTGGTAATTGGCGCCACCAACTCTGCGGCCGCGGATTTCAAGCGAAGGAGCCACATTTTTTAAAGCAGAATTATAGGTATGGAATGGATCCTGCTTAGTTTTTTCCTCAATAATATCAAGGGCTCCATAAACTATTTTCTGAGCCAGGCTCTTTTTGCCCTGGCGCATAATATAGTTTATAAGTTTGGCTACATCCTGGCGATTGTATTTTGAATCGGATTTAATTTTTCTCTTGGAAATTGATTTACCGCGCATAAAAATAAATTTTAATTATTGTATAATGAAAAATGGATTATTTTTTAGCTTTTTCCTTTTTGGTTCCATAACGGCTGCGGCCCTGCTTGCGACCTTCAACTCCCTGGCAGTCATATACGCCGCGAACAACATGATAACGGACACCAGCCAAATCTTTAACCCGGCCCCCGCGCAAAAGCACAATCGAATGTTCTTGCAGCCCATGACCTTCTCCGGGAATATATGCAGTTACTTCTTCCCCATTGGAAAGCCTGACCCTGGCGATTTTACGCAAAGCTGAGTTAGGTTTTTTGGGGGTAGTAGTGGTCACCTTAAGGCAGACACCTCGCTTAAACGGACTGCCTGATCGGCGTTCTTTTTTGGTTCTTTTTAATACATTTTGAGTCAAACGCAAAGAAGGCGTTTTTGCTTTTTTAGGTTTTCTGGATCGGCCTTTTTTTATTAATTGGTTTATTGTAGGCATATTTTTAGCTTGTAGCTGACATTAATTTAGTGGGTAAAAAATAAAGACTAAAACCTAGTGTTTTTCTAAAAAAACACTCTTGTTAGCCTCTTATAAATAAATATTCAATTCTATATATATTTAATACTATTTTTAAAAAACTGTCAAATAAAATATCAGGACATAAATATTCGCACATTAGGATTTGATTGATATTAACCTTTGGCTAGCTTTAGTCCCTAATGTAAAATCAACCCAAATGGTATCTTTGGATAAAATTGATTTGATTTTATCAGCCCATTCAATCGCAATTATATTATTTTTTTGATCAATATATTCTTGCAGTCCCATGCTTAATATTTCATCTGGACTAGACAAGCGATAACAATCAATGTGTATTAGCTGACGGCTGGCAACTGGCAGGTGGTAAGGCTTAAGTAATACAAAAGTAGGGCTGGTGATTGATTTATTAATACCAAGGCCTTGAGCTAGGCCTTTAACAAACTGGGTTTTGCCGCTACCAAGATCGCCGCTAAGGCCAATAATTGAACCGTGTTTAAGCTCTTGGGCAAATTCTTTGCCCAAGTTAATAGTTTGATTTTCAGTGTTGGTGGTAAAAGATTTTTTCATACCAGTAATTAACCATTTAGGGTTTTATAGATAAAAGACTAAAGCCAGACTTCCAATAAAAGGCTAAAGCCTCAAATCCAAATTCCTTATTGTAATATAACTGATTTGGATTATAATACAAATATACATTAAAATCTATAATAGTTTGAATTTAAAGAGACCCAGTTTGTAAAAAAGATTCTGGGTCTCGCTAAAATACAATTGACAACATAATAATATCCTCCTTTAAAATAAAAAATTAAGTTTTCTATATTATAATAATTTAATATCCTTGTCGTGGTTTATATGCCACTTACAATAAGGGCATAAGGCATCGGATTCGCTAAAAAAAATATTTTGATCTTTAAATATTTTTTTTGCTCTTCCTTTGGTTATCCACCCAAGGATTTCCCTCTTATCGCCTTGCTTTGAAATAGCTTTATAAATATGGCCACGGCCGATATTTAACATAGCTCTTCCACTACAAGGAAGAAGAATTATTTTACTTTTAACATGATGTCCTCCTTGATTTTTAATTAATAAAAATTTTTGATTATATGTTTAATATACCACTTTAAAGCTAAAATGTCAAATTTTTTATTTCGGTAAAAATTTTTTGGTAGAAAATAACTAACTAATTTTATTTTTATGAAGTATAAATTTTGCCCTAAATGCGGTTATAAATTAAAACAAAAAGCCCAAAATTTACATATATGCGTTCAATGCGGATTTAATTTTTACCAAAATCCATTGCCGGCAGCCGGGGTAATCTTAGTTAACCAAAAAAAACAAATACTGCTAATCAAGCGAGCCCAAGCGCCTAAAAAAAACTTTTGGCAGATACCAGGCGGTTTTATGGATTTGAATGAAACTGCGGAGCAATGCGCCTGCCGGGAAGCTGAAGAAGAACTGGGAATAAAAATTCGCAACTTAAAATATTTATCCTCCCATCCAAATAGATATTTATATCAAGGCACTAATTACCAAATGATTGATATCTATTTTATAAGCCGAATAAATGAAAATTTTAGAATTAAACCAAATCATGAGTTATTAAAATATGGCTGGTTTTACCTGCGAAAAATTGATTATAAAAAAATCGCTTTTAAATCAAACATAAAAGCAATTAAGGATTATTTAAAAACTTTAAAATAATGTTACGCCGGTAATCAATCTAAATATTGAGCTGATAATCGGCACAATCAAACGAAAAAAGTAAAAAATAAAAATTATTAAAATGAAAAAACCATAGCGCTCTAAACTGATTTTAAGATTTTCCATTGAATCGGGCAGAATGGCAAACAAAACTTTAGAGCCGTCTAAGGGAGGGATTGGCACCAAATTAAAAACCATTAATAAAATATTGGCGTAAACTATAATGGAAAGCAATGAAGTAAAGGCAGAAAAAGGTAAAAACCTGACTAACAGCCCGAAAGCAAGGGCAACACTAAGGTTGGCCATCGGGCCAGCCAGCCCGACCAGTGCCGGACCCCATTTTTGATCGCGCAGATTATAAGGATTATATGGCACTGGCTTGGCATAGGCAAACATAAAACTGCCGCCGGACAAAAGTAGTAGCAACACTGGCATAATAAAAGTGCCCCAGGGGTCAATATGGGCTCTTGGATCCAAAGTCAGCCGGCCGGCATAACGCGCAGTTGGATCTCCCATTTGATCAGCAGCCCAGCCATGGGCATATTCATGGATAATAGCCGATGGGATTATAATTAAAAAAAAGAATAAAAGTTGAACTAATTGCATAAGTTTAAAATAATCAAGATATAAGCATCAAAAAAATATCAAATATCAATAAGCAATAATCAAAATTTTTAATGTAATAATTTGATGTTTGGTTGCCTGCCTGCCGGCAGGCAGGGTTATTAGTTATTTTCTAATAAACATTGACTTTGACTCAAAAAAAGACTAGAGTTAAATAAAGGATAATTAATAATTAATAAAATTAAAAGTATGTCCCGGATTTGTGATATTTGCGGACGGGGTCCGCTGAAATCAGTCAAAAAATCTCATGCTAATAATAAAACAATTGTGCATAAACAGTTGAACCTGCAATCAAGAAAAATAGACGGAGTCAGGAAAAAAGTATGCGCTAAATGCTGGCGGACAATTAAGAAAAAAATGACTGTTTCATAATATAAACCCGGCTAAACCTAATTTTCTAATCCAGAAAAAACAGGGTATTATTATTCTAGCATATAAAAACTCTCCTGTCAGGGGGAGTTTTTGGTTGGGTGGCAAAAGTGTTATAATTTAAATTATAAACAGTTAAAACTGGGTTAAATAATTATCTTATGCACAATTCAATTTTATACAAAAACATAACAAATGATAAAGTTCAGTGCCAGACTTGCAGTCATTATTGCACTATTAAGCCCGGAGATAAAGGTATTTGCCAAGTAAGACAGAACATAAAAGGAAAGCTGAAAGTGGCCAACTATGGCCGTAATACCGGACTATCAGTAGACCCGATTGAAAAAAAGCCTTTATTCAGGTTTATGCCGGGCACAAATACATTATCTTTTGGCGCGGTTGGATGTAATTTCAAGTGTCTGCATTGCCAGAATTACTGGACTAGCCAAGCTGATTATTTTTATAGCCATAATTTTGTTGAAAATAAAAATAGTCCGGAAGAAATAGTTGAGACAGCGCTTGAAAATAATTGCCCTTCAATATCATATACTTATACTGAACCGACTATTTTCCTGGAATATGCACTTGATAGTATGAAAATAGCACACAAAACTAAAAACAAAAAAGGGGATAATTTAAAAAATGTGTGGGTATCCAATGGTTTTATGTCGAGCCAAAGTTTGGATTTGATTTTACCTTATCTTGATGCTATTAACGTGGATTTAAAATCATTCAGCGAGCAGTTTTACCGCCATGTTTGCGGAGCCAGATTAAAACCAGTGCTTAATAACCTGATTAAAATAAAAAAAGCCGGGGTTCATCTCGAAGTAACCAGCTTGATTATTCCGGGGAAAAATGATTCTGAAACTGAATTAAAACAAATGGCTGATTTTGTGGCTCAAAAACTTGGCCGGGATACGCCTTGGCATGTAACCGCCTTTTATCCGACATATAAACTTGAGGATATACCGCCTACATCAAAAGAAACAATAATCCTTGCCCGTAAAATCGGGCAAAAAGCAGGCTTAAGATTCGTTTATACTGGAAATATATAATGCTGAAAAATTACTCACAGTTGTCAGCTAAAATATATTTTTTATTATCAATTGATTCTATTTCAAGATTGCAAAAACAGGCTTTAGAGCTGCGCCATTTATGCATAAAACCCCATTGATTCCAATGCCAGACGGCGATATATTCGGCTTGACCGCCAACACTATGGCCATAATCGCCTTCTAAAACTACTAAATCGTTCTTGCCGTCATTATCAACATCATCTATTTTAAACTCGCAGTTTGGCTGGCTTAGATTGGATGAGCCCCAAACTGTTTTTATATTGCCATCAACCAGATTAAGAATAAAAAAATGGTTTCTAATCCTAGGGTCGTTTTCATCTACCCAAAACGGGCGAGAAGGTCCAAAATCGCCCTGTTTCCATAAAGATAAATTAATATCTAAGATACCATCATTATTTGAATCGGCGATTACAAAATCATCTATCCACCATTCTGGAGGAGATGCCCAAATTTGGTTGGTATTTTCAGTTATGGTTAAACAGCCTTTATTTAAACTGTAATTTTCAATATTAAAATCAGAATCAATATCAGCCTGAATCTGTTTTGAAAGATTTCCGCTAGTGCAGTATGGCGCGCCTTGAGGGTAAACAACTGCCCTTGAACCTAAAATAAAATCTTGAGCTTGAGAGTCAAAGCTATAACTGGTTTGATATTTGAGCGGAAAATCCAACCGGCCTAAAATTTTGGGTGTATCTTGATTGGTGGCTATCTCGGGCTGAGCAAAATCATACATTACTATTGGTAAAAATGATATTTTATTAATATTATTTTTGCAAAAATAAACCTTAATCGCCAAACCGCGCTCTGTTTCCCGCGACCATGGCTGGTCAAAAACAAAATTACCTAGGCTGTAAAAAATATATTTACCTTTATATTTTTCCATGGTCTGAACTACATGGGGATGATGGCCGATAACAAGATCGGCGCCGGCATCAATAGCAGCCCGAGCAAAATTAATCTGCGAGTCATTTGGCTGTTCGATATATTCAGTGCCGGAATGCATAGAAACAATGACATAATCGGATATTTTCTTAGATTGGCCAACGGCAACTGTCATGTCGGGGATACTCATAAAAGCAGTGCCGGGACTGTCTTCTCCGGCCTCATAGGCAGGCGGAACCACATCATTGTCATTATATGCGAGCAGGCTAAATTTTATGCCTCGGAATTCAAATAAAACCGGTTCATAGGCTTGCTTTTGATTCAATCCAGCGCCAGCATATTTAATCCCCGCTTGGTCTAAAAAATTAAAAGTATTTTCAAGACCGATAAAGCCAAAATTAGGAGTGTGATTGTTGGCCAGAGAAACAATCGAAAATCCAGCCTGATTTAAAGCCTGTTCAGTGCCGGGATTGGAGCGGAAAACCATCTCGTAGGTTTGGATTTCACGCCCGGGGGTAATCGGGGTTTCCAAATTTCCAAAAGTAAAATCAGAACTATCCAAATAATCGCTTATTTTTAAAAACGGGTAATTAACATCATCGTTTTTTTTGATTATACGCTCGACCCCGCGCGAATATGATATATCACCGACTGCTATTAAAGAAACTTCCCGGCTGGTTGGAGGAAGTTTCTTTTTTGATTCTAAAAAATTCAAAAATTGTTCATTAATATCATTGCTTGATTCAACTGGTAGCTTGGATAATAATAAATTTTTCGATTCGGGTTGACGGCAATTTACCCAATACAATCCAAGACAGGTAGCAGTTACAAAAATAAAAGGAATAAGCAGATATAGTGATTTAAATTTCATTGATTTTAACTAATTGGCGATAAAATCGCGGCTCCATTCGGGTGAGTCAGGGGCTTTATCTGAACGCAATAATTCGCGCCATTTTTTATCGGTCAAGCGGTCTGCCATCGGCCAGCTAAATTCATAGTATGAATATACCCCGCCTTTGGCTATTCTTAACTGCCCGTCAATAGGCACCACGACATAAATAGTATTTATATTTCCAGTCCCCTCTTCCAGCACATAACCATTGGGGTCAGTAGCCACATCAGCCACAATGGCGGCTGGGTTCTCATATAAATAATCACGCCGGCTGGTTGATTGCTTAAATTCTGGTTTGTCTTTATTTACTTCAAGCCAAAAATGCTCCAGCTGGCCGCCATAAGACCTGATTAACTCATAGTCTGAATCGCTAATTTTTTTCTGGTTTAATTCTTTTTCTGAAATTTGCTTTAGTGATATTGCCAGTTGCTCCATTTTGTCTAAATTCTGTTTCATTGATTCTGTTAATAAATCTCTGATCCCAAGCCCTTGACTGGTCATGCGCAAAAGCGAAGCCAAACGAGCGTAGAGATAAGGCCTTGGTTCTACATAGCCGCGATCGTCTTTTTTCTCTGGCCCGGGACCGGCTCCCAGTTCAGCATAAGCCTGTTTGGCATACAGAATGGTATCGTGTTTAAGTTCGGTCCAGCTACCTAAAAAAGTATTCAAATCTTTTTTAGCCCAGGCTGAAGTGGACATAAAAGAGGGGTATCCGCCCGAAACCTGGTCAAGTAAAGGACGAAGTTGATACAACCAGCCCCAATAAAGATTCTGGGTCCAGGTATCAGTATCTAATGAGGAGATATATTGGCTCATCTTAGACATATTTTCCAGGTAGCAGGCATATTGGTTCTCGCCAATCTGGTTTAATATGTTTTTGGCTTGGCTTGACCCCAAAGTAGCGGGGATATCGAGCGCTGTTGGCAAGCATCTGGCGCCAGATAGACATCCGGTTTGATCGGGTTTGTATTCACTGCATGATTTGGTTTTATCTCCGACTTCGCGGTATAAAAGACGTTGGAATATAGAAGCGTCAATAGTAAATCTCTGACCCATAAAACGGAAGGCCTTAATCTCGTCTTCCCTATCTTCGGTAATAGCAGCTTCGAAAATAGGCATAGAATTTATTTGGGGTGAAGGCAGTGTTTTAACTGCTTCAATAAAAGAACTAAATTTTTGCTTATCCTTGATAACTGAATTTAAATCCAATTCTTGCCCATAGATTTGCGTTAAGATATCTTTTAGCTGATAATAAGTGATATCATCGCTTTTGCCGACAAAAAAATTTATGGGCTCATATATCTTATTCCAGCTGGTGTAATTCTTGTCCTGATCCAGGCTAAGGCTGATTAGCATAGCTGATTTTATTTTATCCGGATTTTTAAACTGGAAGCTAAGACGGCCATACCACATCATAGATTTAAAATATGCTTTTAAAGCCTCGGTGCGATCATAATGCCCTCTGGGCACATACTGGGAATAATCCTCTTTAAGCGCTTCGAGGGGCAATTCGCCTTGAGGAGTGGGAATATTGATATCATTGTCTTTGAAATTGATATTCATTACCGGCGATTTGTCTATTCCTTGATGTTGTTCTATCAGCTTGAGCTCTTCTTCAACTTCGTCTTTGACTATGGACGGAATATTGATTGAGGGGTCTAAAACAACACTGGCAACTGTAAAAAAACCGACGTTTGTTTTAGCCGCATTTTCCCATTCAGTGCCTTTAAGTTGGTCATACTGTCCAAGGGCTGTTGATAACATCGCACTGTTTAATTGTTTTAACTCTGGGATTAATTTTTGCTCTTCTAATTGTTCAAGTAAAAAATCAAACATTAAGTGGTAGTTATGCAAGATAGAATCGGTAGTAATAAAATTAGGAACATAATCGTAGCGATTGGCTTCATAAATCGGAAAAAATTCGCTGTTATATCCGGGCATAACTACAAAAGAATTCTTAACTAGCATATCTTTAGCTTGGTCGGAAAAAACAAAATCAGACGCATTGATAATATTATTTAAATTACTATCAACGGAATATGTTGGTATTTGGGGATTAATATCAACTGAAATCGGTTCATAGGTAGCGAAACTAGAAGCTGACACTGCTTGGGGTTGGTAAACTTTTTGGACTGTTTTTTTAAGCTTCTGCTCGCTTGCATCGGGAAGCGCAAAAAAATAAACCGCTGCAATAGCAGCCGCTATAACTACAAAAAATAAAATTATAATAATAACGGTATTACGCCTGGATTTATTCTTAGCTACTTTTCCTTCCGCCAAAAAACTGTTCTGATTTTGGCTTTCATCTTGGTTATCACTACTGTTGCCAAGCTCGGGTTTAATATCATTTTCCATATTTTTAAAATTAATTGATAAAAAAATAGGTATTAATTATTGGTTGTTTTATATGTAATAATTTTATTCTTATCTTATAACTAAATCTCGAGAAAACATAAACCTTGTTTGGTCGGGCTGGGCGGATTTGAACCGCCGATCTCCACGTCCCGAACGTGGCGCCTTAAGCCGCTAGGCCACAGCCCGGAAATTACGACCTGAAGAAGGTGAGATTAACAAATCTCACCTTGAATTAAAATAGCTTACTAATTGTCACCTGCTAACTGTTAACTGTCTCTTAATTTTCGCCTAACACCTCTTTAATCTTATCCACTACTTCAGACAAACTATAATCAACTTTTACCAAATAACCGACTACACCCAGAGAAACACCCTGGCTGATTTTGTCAGTGTCCGATAACTGTGATAATATCAGCACTGGAATTTTATCCGTTTTTTCCTGCTGTCGTAATTCTTTTAATACTTGCATACCCTCTTTTTTGGGTAAAACCAAATCAAGCAGAATCAAATCGGGCACTATTTCAGTTGCTTTATTAAACCCATCTTCGCCGTCATAGCTGACATGTGCTTCGTAGCCAGCTTCAGATAATCCCATTTTCATAGCATCAGCAATGGCAGTTTCGTCTTCAATAATTAATATTTTTTTTGACATAATTTTTTAATTAATTAAATATTTACCCCGAATTATTTATGAATAAAACAGGTTAACTAAATTTATTTTATTTTTTATAAACATAACAGCCGGATAATAGCTATAATTAAGCTAAATGTTGTTTAATTTTGTTTTTTATATCTTCCATTGAATAATCTGATTTGACCATACATTCTTCGCCTCCAAGTTGTTTTATTTTGTCAGTAACGTCAGATAGGTTGCTTAAAACCAAAGTGGGTATATTTTTAGTAGCTTGTTCTTGTTTCATTTTATGCATGACGGAAAAGCCATCCATTTTGGGCAAAATCAAATCAAGCAAAACTAAGTCCGGCTTGAACGACTTTAACTTCTCAAGCCCAGCTTCGCCGTCAATGGCAATGTCAACTTCATAATCGGGGGATAATAACTCCTCTAAGGCGTGGCATAAAGTTTGTTCATCTTCAATAATAAGTATTTTTTTCTTAGGCATATAGTTTTAAAATATCGGTTTTAGAACTTTCGTTTTTTTATCCTTGCCTGCCGGCAGGCAGACAGGCGGGCTTGGGCTCAAACTAGAGGATCCAAACGCCTGTTTGTTCTGGATTACCCGATCAAGTCTGGCAATGACAAACTGCTTGTCAAACCCTGATTCTTGTAGGGATGGCTTGAGAGGGTATATAAAAGCGAAAATACTAAATTTAAAAATATTTAGTTAGCGAATAATCTGCGTTTAATAACTAGTTTTATTTTACTAGAATTCAATAGTTTTGCCAAATCAGTTTGGCTTCATTCCAGAATTCAGGCCTGTTTTGGGTTTTCTTGAGCCAATACCACCATTCTACACCCCATAAATATATGTGGTCAAAACCAGCCTTAGTGGCAAATTCAATATTATTTTTAAAATCATTTAAATTAAAGGAGTTAAACTGCTGACGCAAACTCATCTGGGGCATTATCATCCCTTCAGGCACCCAAGGTTCGGCCTGGAGCTCGGAAACAATAACAGTATCTAAGTCGTATTTATTTTTAACTATGTTTGATTTATAGTAGTAAAATAACGGGGGCAAAGGATATCGCCAGGTGCCAAGGAAACGGTTCCAAACTGTTTTATACATAGTGGTGCCAAAAATATCAGCCAAAGAAGCAGCTTCTCTCCAGGATGACAGTTCGCCTGAATCAGTGACTATGATTGGTCTTGGATCCAAACTTTTTACTAAGTCTACTTCTTGTTTGATTAGTTGTTTATCTGGCGGAGGGCATAAGCCAAATACTGACAGAAAAGGCTCATTTTCAACTTGCCAGGCAACAATATTATTATATTTTTTAAAATGCAGCACTAATTCTTCAAGCATTTGTAGCAACTCCCGGCTCATGTCATTGTGGTTGAGTGAAGCAATCCAATCGGGATCATGGCATTCAGGCCAGCGGGGAGTCCGACGGCCAATAACCAAAATAACATTAATATCTTTTTTTTCAGCCTGATCAATCATCCATTCAAGTTCGTTGAAATTATAATGATTGTTCTGTGTCTCAATCTGATCCCAATGAGCTATTAAGCGTAAATTGGTTACTTTAAGGTCGTTTATAATCTCCCAATAAACCTCAGTCCAGTCCAGGCCCAATGTTTCAGAAGCGTATTTATGACTAAAACTGACCCCGAACTTTATTGCTTTTTGGTCAGAACTAAAATCAAGCTGATTTATTAAAGTTGATGCCAGTATAAAAATTATTATAAATGCGAAAACAATTATTAACCACTGGCGGTTAATTTTATTTTTAATTTTTTTAGTAATATCTTTTTTAACTGCCATCTTATATGTATTATAGCAAAAATTTGGCAAAGCATAAATTCAAGGTTATAATGTTATAATAAAGACATAAAATCTAAACCCGAAAATTATGGATAAAAAATTTGTCCACTTGCATACTCATACTCATTATTCTTTACTGGACGGGCTGTCAAAAGTGCCTGATTTAGTGTCGCGAGCAAAAGAAATGGGGATGCCGGCTATAGCAATCACAGACCATGGCGTTATGTATGGCGTGATTGAATTTTATAAAGAGTGTTTAAAGCAAGGAATAAAACCGATTATAGGAATGGAGATATATCTGGCTAAACGCAAACTAACTGACAAAGAGCCGAATAAAGACAGCAAACAAAACCATTTGGTGCTGCTGGCTAAAAATGAATTTGGCTATAAAAATTTGATAAAAATAACCAGTAAAGCCCATATCGACGGCTTTTATTATAAACCCAGAATAGATGATAAATATTTAGCCGAACATGCAGACGGACTTATAGCTATGACAGCTTGCTTAAAGGGTAAAGTGCCGCAACTACTGCTGGAAAACAGATATGAAGACGCCAAGGAAACGACATTAAAATATCTTAATATGTTTGGAGATGGAAATTTATTCCTGGAACTGGAGCACCATCCGGAGATAGAGCAACAGAATAAAGTAAACCAACTTCTGGTAAAACTAGGCCGAGAAATGAAAATTCCTTTGGTTTTAACCAAAGACAGCCATTACCTTAATCCAAGTGACAATGAGGCGCAAGACGCGATGGTATGCATCCAAACTGGAAAAACAATTGGCGATAAAAAAAGGCTTGATATGACCGGTTTTGACGCTTCACTGTCTAAACCTGAAGTTATGATTGAATACGCTAATCAGATAAACTGCCCGGAAGCAGCTGAAAATACAATAAAAATAGCTGAAAAGTGCAATCTGAAACTTGATTTGCGCACTTGGCATTTCCCTAAATTTGAACTGCCTGAAGGTAAAAATTCAGATGATTACTTAAGGGAATTAACTTACCAGGGTCTTGAAAAAAGAGAGGGAGAAATAACAAAGGAAGATAACAACAGACTTGAATATGAACTTGATATTATTATTTCTAAAAAATACAGCGATTATTTTTTGATTGTAGCTGATTTTATGAACTGGGCTCATGACAGGGAAATCATAGCGACTACGCGTGGTTCTGCTTCTGGATCACTGGTATCTTATGCGCTTGGAATTACTTCAGTTAACCCCATGGGTTTTCAACTGCCGTTTGAGAGATTTTTAACTAAAAAAAGACCGACACCGCCTGATATTGACTGCGATATTGAAGATTCAAGGAGGCATGAGGTGATATCATATGTGCGTCAAAAATATGGCAACAGGCAAGTAGCAAATATTGGCACATTTGGGACTATGAAAGCCAAGGCGGCTATCCGCGATATCACCCGGGTATTGGGTCTGCCTTATGCTTTTGGGGATAAAATAGCTAAAATGGTGCCTCAAGGGCCACAGGGAACTTATATTAGTATTGAAAAGGCAAAAGAAATAAATCCTGAATTAAAACAAATATACGATACAGACCCAGAGGCTAAAAGAGTGATGGATTTAGCCCAAAAAATTGAGGGTTGTGTTAGACATATGTCAGTTCATGCCGCTGGAGTGGTAATTGCTCCGGAAAAACTGACAAATTTTCTGCCACTACAGCGTGAGCCACAAGGAGAGGAGATTATCACCCAGTATGATATGCATGCGATTGACCCCAATGTAGAGGCAGAAACAGTCGGATTATTAAAAGTTGATTTTTTGGGTATAAGAAACCTGTCCATACTTGGCATTGCCAGGTTGATTGTGGAGCACACCAAAAATAAACAAATTGATTTGCAAAAATTACCATGGGACGACAAGAAAACTTTTGATTTAATCTCAAAAGGACAGACTATGGGAGTATTCCAACTATCGAGTTCGGGGATGAGGCGTTATTTAAAGGAACTAAAACCAGATAATATATATGACATTATGGCAATGGTGGCTTTATACCGTCCGGGGCCAATGGAAATAATCCCGGAATATATCAGACGTAAAAATAATCCGGAGTCAGTAACTTATCCGGATCCAAGATTAAAAGGCATTTTAGAACGCACTTTTGGGCTGTTAATTTACCAGGATGACGTTATGAAAACCGCAATGGAGCTGGCAGGTTATAATGCGGAAGAAGCGGATAAGTTTCGCAAGGCAATGGGTAAAAAAATTAAAAAACTGATGGCAGGACAGAAAATAAAATTTATTGACGGCTGTGTCCAAAACGGAATGAATAAAAATAAAGCTGAAAAAATATTTAAACTGATTGAGCCGTTTGCCAGTTATGGATTTAATAAAGCGCATGCAGCCTCATATGGAGTGGTGGCCTATCAAACCGCGTATATGAAAGCCAATTATCCAGCCGAGTTTATGGCGGCCGTAATGACGGCTGAAGCTGGGAATACAGACAAAATAGCTGAAGCAGTGGCTGAATGCGATAAAATGAATATCAAGGTATTACCGCCAAGCATAAACCAATCTTTGGCTGATTTTACCTATATATCAGACCAGGAAATCAGGTTTGGACTGCGGGCAATAAAAAATCTGGGTAATGATATTATAAAAACAATTATCACGGAAAGGAAGCAAAGCGGACAATATAAATCTTTGGAAAATTTTTTAAAGCGGGTGCATTCGCGGAATTTGAATAAAAAATCATTAGAGGCACTGATAAAGGCCGGGGCCGTGGATGAGCTGGGCGAGCGTAATCAAATGCTTAAAAATATGAATAAAATTTTAAATTTTATCAAAATCCAGGAAAGAGAAATAAACTCGGGCCAGTTTTCATTATTTGGCACTAAAACTGACAATGGTATCAGCTTAAGCTTAGATCCAGTAGAGCGGGCTGAAGAAAAATTCAGACTACAATGGGAAAAAGAGATGTTGGGACTATATGTATCATCACATCCGTTTAAAGCTATGCGGGCTAAATTAGGCGATAGCACTGCCAACTGCATTGATGTAGTTAAAAAAAGAATGCAAACCGGAACTGAAGTGCTGCTGGCCGGAGTAATCAGCCATACTAAAAAAATATTTACCAAAAAAAACGATTTAATGATGTTCGCTACTATAGAAGATACAACTAGTCCGATAGAGATAATTATATTCCCAAGGCTACTTCAGAAAAGATCTCAAGTATGGGAAGAGGACAAGCTAGTAGCAGTCAGGGGTAAAATATCTGATAAAGACGACGTGCCTAAAATAATAGCGGATGACTCGCTTGAGCTCGATAGCATAAACCCGGAAGAAACTATTAAAGCTATATGTAAAAATAATAATGGAAATGGGTATAGTAACAACAATGGGTATGGTAATGGTAGTAATAATAATGGTTTTAATATTAAAAAGGCAGTTTGTATTTATATCAGCCTGGATCGTAAAAAATTCAACCAGGAAATGCATACTGGTTTAAAAAATATATTTGAAAATAATTATGGCAAAAATAGAATTTATTTATCAATCAGCGAGGCTGAAAAAAAACGGATAATAGCTACTAATTTTTATATTAATTGGAATAATGGAATTAAAAAACAAATAGAAATTTTGACTGGAGAAAATAGTGTTGTTGAAAAAATGGCTTAAAAAACACAAAACCCTTTTATTTTGAATAAATCTAATGGTTAAGAATTAGCCAAAATAAGAGGGTTTGCGTTATGTAGGATATATTTTTTTACGAATTTTTTCGTTTGGTTGGTTTTTGTTTTTGTGGTGTTTTGTGGTGTTTGTGGTGTGTGGGGAGTATATAATTTTAAGGGAATGCTGATGTATTAATTATATAAATAAAAAATACTATGGTCAATTTAAAAACTGTGGATAAGTTAAATTAGGTCAAATTTTGGCTAAATAAGACTAAAATTTGCCAATATGGACTGAATTAGATAGAATGAAATTAGTTATTGATGTTGCCAATTTTTTATTTTATTTTGGCGTAACATCAATTAATTATTTAAATAAATTAATTAGCTTAAAATATATGTCCGAAAAAAATAAACCGTCGCGCTCCAGCCGACCGCATAAATCATATCAGCACATTGCATTTGTTTTTATTATTTTGGCGGTAATACTTATTTTAGGAGTCAGTTACTTGGCGTTGTCTAAAGTAACTATTACCCTAACTCCATCTGATGCCAAAATAAGCCATGAATTCAGAATGACAATATCAGAAGAACCTAATATGTCAACTTCGACAAATTCAGTTCTAGCCGGTAAAATAATCCGGGAACAAGTAGAAGCCAGTGGCAGTTCAATGGTTGAATCTGAAAATGAAATTGAGTCCCAAGCAGAAGGAGAAGTAGTTGTTTATAATGACCGCAATGTTACCCAAAATTTGGTGGCAACTACCAGACTGCTTACTACTGACGGGGTTTTGTTCAGGCTGGAAAATAGGATTACTATTCCGGCAAATTCAAGCGTAAAAGCCAAAGTATATGCTGATAAAAAGGGAGCTAGCGGTAATATCGGGCCGTCAACTTTTACCATACCTGGCTTATCGACCGATCTGCAATCACTTGTATATGCAAAATCAGAAACAGCTATGAGCGGAGGAGTTAGAAAAATAGGAGTATTAACTGAATCCGATATTGAACGGGCAGTAGCCGACTTGGAAAATAAAATATTAAAAGAACGGACTGAAGAAACTAAAGCTGAACTTAATAATATGGATTTAATCGGGATAAACAGCCGCTTGACTGACAATAATTATGAACCGGAATTGGGCCAGGAAGTGGATTCGTTTGAGGTTAATATAGAAATGGAATTTGAGGCTGTATTTGCCAACAAGGAAGATATATTAGAAATGGCGAAATATGAACTTAAAAATAAAACTGAATCCGAAGGGCAGTATGTTAATGTTGATCCGTCGAGTTTGAAGTATGAATTAATTTCAATAGGAGCTAGCGGTAAGGAAGCTGAAATAAAAATTATGATTGAAGGCCTGGCCAGCTTGGATCCGAATAAGGATATGTTTGATAAAAATTTATTGGTTGGATTTACGGAAGATGATCTTAAATTATATTTTTCCCAGTTTGAATCAATTGAAAAAATTAAAGTGGAATTTTCCCCGTTTTGGGTTAAAAAAGTGCCTATTCTAAAAGACCATATTATAATCGAAGTGGAGTAAAATTTAATTTAAATAAAAATAGCCTAATATTTGCTGTTGACAGGCTAATTTAAATGACTTAAAATATAATTACCAAGATGATTGATGAGCCCACCAAGCTCTTTGTCCTAATATTGGGGCAGATTAATGTAAATAATCCTAAGTCATGGAAACAATCAGCCAATGAGTGGCCCTGTGTCTGCTGGGCAATAAGGGTGGAACCGCGAAGTATCATCACCACAACTTCGTCCCTAAAGTTAAACCAAAGTTTAATTTTGGGGACGAAGTTTTTTAAATTATTTACATTGCTAATACTATTAACCCATTTTATTCATAAATATTAATTAGAATTAGTATAAAGCTTATTATAATATTTAGCCGTCAATACTAATTTTTGTATTTCACCTAATGGGTGAAATACAAAATTAAGCCAAATCAATCTACAAAGGCAAATAACATTATTCATGAATAATTCGGGGTTAATTTTGATTTTATTGCAATTGTTAAAAATTAACCTAATTTTATATGAATAAAAAAAATAACAAGATTATGGCTTTGCGCCATTCGGCCGAACATGTGCTCACAATGGCAATGATGCGGTTGTGGCCGGGTAAAATAAAACCAGCTATGGGGCCGGCGACTGAAGATGGTTTTTATTTTGATTTTGATTCTGAAGTAAAAATTTCAGATCAGGATTTTCCTAGAATAGAACAGGAGATGAAAAAAATAGTAAAGCAAAACCTGCCTATCACCAAAGATGAAATCACAATAGATGAAGCTCGTGATTTTTTTGGCCAGGGAGATTACAAAAAAAATGCGTATAAAAAAGAATGGATTGACCAGATAGAATCCAGGGGAGAAAAAGTCAGCCTTTACTGGGTCGGAGAAAAAGGCAGTGCTATGCCCCACTCCTTTGTGGATATATGCTCGGGCCCACATGTAAAATCAACCGGGGAAATAAAGGCGTTCAAGCTGACTAAAGTTGCTGGCGCCTATTGGCATGGAGATGAGAATAATAAAATGCTGCAGAGAGTATATGGGGTTGCATTTGAAAATGAAAGCGAGCTGAAAAAATATATAAAGATGCTGGAAGAAGCTGAAAAAAGAGACCATCGTAAAATAGGACAAGAACAGGAGCTATTTTTAATTGACGACGAAGTCGGGCAAGGATTACCACTATGGCTGCCTAAAGGAGCTACTCTTTATTTAATCACGCGTGAATTTGCCTTAAACACCTATATTAAAAAAGGTTACCAGCCGGTAATTACACCCCATATTGCATCAATGAAGTTATGGCAGCATTCAGGGCATGTTGATTTTTATAAAGATAGTTTGTATTCCAGTTTTGGTATTGAAGATGAGGAATATATGTTAAAGCCGATGAATTGCCCTTTGCATGTCAGAATGTATAAATCCAAAAAACATAGCTATCGTGATTTGCCTTTGCGCTGGACTGAAATGGGGACTGTATACCGTTATGAACGTTCCGGCACGCTTCACGGTTTGACCCGAGTGCGCGGATTTACCCAAGACGATGCCCATATTATCTGCACTAAAGATCAATTAGAAGTAGAGCTTAAACAAGCCTTTGAGCTAACCTTGTATATATTAAATACATTTGGATTTAAAAGCGAACAAATGGAAATAAATCTAAGTGTGCGTGATAAAAACCAAAAAAATAAATATATTGGCCGGGATGAAGACTGGGAAAAGGCTGAAGCCACTTTAAAAAAAGTGGTTACAGATGGGGGCTATAAAGATATAATATATGATATTGGCGGAGCTGTATTCTATGGGCCCAAAATTGACATAAAGGTAAAAGATGCTATTGGAAGGCCGTGGCAGTTATCAACTATACAGTTTGATTTTAATCTGCCATCTAGATTTGAGATGGCCTATCAAGGAGCTGACGGCAATGAACATACGCCCTTTATGATACATCGGGCACTTTTAGGTTCTTTGGAAAGATTTATCGGAGTATTAATCGAGCATTATGCCGGGGAATTCCCGTTGTGGCTGTCTCCGGTGCAAATAGTAATTATATCTGTGGGCGAAGCGCATAGTAAAAATTGCCGCCAGTTAGGACAAGAATTTGTTAATCAAAACTTGCGAGTAGAAGTATGGGATCAGGATGAAACCGTAGGTAATAAAATCAGAAAAGCAGTGCAGCAAAAAATACCATATATGCTGGTTGTTGGCGATAAGGAAATTAATTCGGATAAATTGCACATAAGAGCCCGGGGCTCAAAACAAATTATAGAGCTGAAAAAAAATAATTTTTTAGAAAAAGTAAATAAAATCATTGAGAATAAAACCAATGAACTTTAATAAGTTCAGCTAGCGGGAGATATTTTCTGGTTTGACTGGATAAAAATTGTGCGCAATTTATTTTTATATTATAATAAATTATAGCTATTGATCGCTACAGCTTAGCTGTAGTAAATGGTTGTTTTATTAATAACCGATCTAATAGCTAAATTTAAATATATCCACTTTTATCGCTTAGGAAAGTCGTTTATTTTCCGTTATAAGCAGTTAGCGTTTTAAGCCAGTACAGCATATGTACTTTTTCAGCTAATTATTGAGTGGGTATATGTTTCAATTCCGCTCCGAGTTGTCGGGGCGGAATTGCTTTTATATTATCTGCAAATACTGGCTAAAAAAACTGTAATTGTAGGCTTGATTATTATTTGATACTATGTATTTATGGGTATAAAAAAATTAATCGAAAAAAAATATTATTCCATTTTTGTTTTTGGATGTGCTATGAATATATCTGACGCGGAAAGAATTAAGGCGGTGATGGACCAACATGGATATAAGCAGCGGCAAAATAATACTGACATAATCATTTTAGTAGCTTGTTCGGTTAGGCAGTCGCCGATTGACAGAATATGGGGAATACTAAATAAAGTCAAAAGTCGAAAATCGAAAGTCAAAAATTTTCCTAATCGCAAACCAATCGTAGTATTAACTGGTTGTGTTTTGCCTGAAGACATAAATAAATTTGCGCCTAGAGTTGATATTATAGTGGATATAAATAATATTAAAAACATACCTGAACTAATTATACACGGAGCAGTAGAGAAAAAAATAAAAAAAACTAATAAACTTCGATATTTTGAAGTAGAACCGATACGCAAATCAAAATTCAGTGCTTTAGTGCCAATTATGACCGGATGTGATAATTTTTGCTCTTATTGCGCTGTGCCTTATACCAGGGGACGGGAATATTCACGGCCGGCATACGAAATAATTAAAGAAATTAAGAAGTTGGTGAGTAAGGGGTATAAAGAAATAATTTTACTGGGACAGAATGTCAACTCATATAAATCTAAGGTTAATAATGCAACTATGAGACGGTTAAATAATAATACCATAGCCCGATTGCCCCATGGCTCAATCGTTAACTTTCCAATCCTATTACGAGCAGTGAGTTTAATACCGGGTAATTTTTGGATTAGATTTTTTACTTCACATCCAAAAGATTTATCTGACGAGCTTATAAAAACAATAAAAGAGTGCGATAAGGTATGTCGGCATATAAACCTGCCAGCGCAATCAGGGGACAATGACATCCTAAAAGCAATGAATCGAAAATATACAGTGGGAGAGTATAAAAAACTGATACAAAAACTAAAAAAATCAATACCTAAAATCGCGATTTCAACTGATATTATTGTCGGTTTTCCAGGGGAGACAAAAAAACAATTTGAGCATACTGCCCGACTGCTTCAAGAGGTGGAATATGATATGGCGTATATAGCCCGGTATTCACCCCGGCCGAATACAAAAGCAGTTGAACTTGATGATAATGTGAGCCACCAAGAGAAAAAAAGACGAGAGCAGGTATTGACAAAAATTCTTAAAAAAACAGCCTTAAAAAACAACAAAAAATATATTGGAAAACAAGTAGAGATTCTGGTAGAGAAAAAAATAGATAACCATTATTATTGGGGTAAAACTAACTCATATAAACATATTAAAATAAAATCCCCAAAAAACCTATGCGGCCGATTTGCAAACGCTAAGGTAATTTCAGCTACTACCTGGGCATTGAAAGGCATATTGGTTGATAATTAATATTAATCGAATTTATATAAAATTACTCTAAAATATATGCCTAAACACAACCAAACTAAAGCCGAAAAGAGAGAACTGCTTGCCCATAAACGAAAAATAAAACAAAATCAAAGAGTTAGCTTGTCCAGCCAGATTTTACGAACTAAAACAGCTAAAAATTATAAGGGTTCGGTTAAAAAAATGAAAATTTGAACAATATACTCGAACAAAATGCGACTATCCCAAAAAAATAAAATAATAATAATTCTGGGCCCAACTGCTTCTGGGAAAACTAAACTGGCAGTCAAATTAGCGGCCAGATTTAATGGCGAGATAATCTCGGCTGATTCAAGGCAAATATATAAAGGGATGGATATTGGCACTGGAAAAGATAAGCAAGATTATATAATACATGGTTCAGAGCTAAAAAAAATTCCAGTGCATTTAATTGACATATTAAAACCAGACCAAAAATTTAGCCTGGCCCAGTATCAAAAATTATGTTTTAAAAAAATTAATCAAATAATCAAACGCGGCTGCGTGCCTGTTGTGGCCGGAGGCACTGGCCTGTATATAGAGGCAATTTTAAATAATTATAATATACCTAAAATAAAACCTGATTATAAATTAAGAGCCCAGCTGGAAAAAATGAATACAGAAAAGCTGGCGAAAAAATTGAATCAACTTGATAAGAATATATTTAAAAAAACAGATAAAAAAAATAAACGTCGCTTAATAAGAGGGATTGAAGTTGCTTTAAATAAAAAAAATAAGCGGGATAAAATTACTAGCGCTAAAAATAAATATAATTTCATAATAATTGGGATTAAAAAACCGATAAATAGACTGGAAAAACTGATAAATAAAAGAGTGGATAAGATGATAGCGCAAGGTTTGGCGGCTGAAACTAAAAAACTGATAGAAGCATATGGAGCTGATTCAATGCCGCTGCAAACAATCGGCTATAAGGAAATAATATTATATCTGGATAAAAAAAACAGCCTAAAGCAGGCGGTAGCAGATATAAAACTTCACACCCGACAGTTTGCCAAAAGGCAAATGACGTGGTTTAACGGAATGAAAAATAGGAATTCTAAAAATAAAATTAACTGGATTATGAGCTATGGGCAAGCTGAAAAAATTATAGAAAACTTTTTATAATTCAAGCCTGCAATCTGTTAAACAAATTCACTGACAGCGTATATTAACCCAAATACGAATATAATTATTATTACTCCCCCGCTAATATTCCCCAGCCATAGCGGGATTTTATATTCTGGCTCAAGTGTGCCTTTTTTACGGGCACTAAAATATATCAACACGTTCATAATGCCGGTGAAACCAACACTTAGAGCGCCGACAATGCCAAGGACCTGGATAAAATCCCTTGCACCAGCCAGAAAAATAATTATGGGAATAGACATAGCCAGAAGCCATGATAAAACAGGTTTAATCTTATAATCAAACTGATACACTTGCTTTAGGGCTAGGCTTAAGGTAAGGAAACTAGTGCTGATAGCAAAAAAAGCGAAAATATTAATGGCCAATAATGCTTTCCACCCGAGAGCATAGCCCAATCCTAAGGTAGCTATGGGAGTAACTTCAGTTCCTGAAACACCGACTGCAAAAACAGCAAATAAAAAATATATTAACACTGGAACAGACGCCCCTATTAATATAGCTGGTTTCATCAACTTTTTTCTATGTGCCAGTTCCTGTCTAATTTCAGCCACGGCCACTATGCCAGAGCAGGCGAATAAAATCACTCCATAGGGCATAAATAAAGACGAGATATCAAAACCAGTTATATTGGCCAACTTTATACTAGGAGCAGAAATGACACCGATAATTATAATTACGAAAATAATGGCTGCTGTCAGCCATAGTTCTACTTTTTTAACCAAGTTTAATCCAAAAAAAACCAAAATACTACCAACAAAATAAAATAATAGAGACGATAAATCAGAACTTAATCCAGTCAAAGCGGAAATCACTTCTCCTTGCCCGATAGTATAAGCTAGTAGTGAGCCGTAAATACCAAGAATAAGGCTGAATGACATTAAATATTTAAAAATTTTACCCAGATAGATCTCGGCATAGCCTGAAAGCTGGTGGATGCCCGGTGTGCGCAAAGTAGCTTCACCGAACAATAGCTTCATCACCAGCATAGCTGATCCGACTAAAATCAAGGCGAAAGTGCCGGTCCAAAAACCGCTGTGGGAAAAAACATAAGGCACTCCTAAAATGCCGGCTCCAATAATGGTGCCGACTAAAGTGGCTATAGCCTCAAATAAGCTGATATTTTTTATTTTCATTATAAAATAAGCCGGTTAATTACTCGCCCGGGTGTATTAATCAAAAAAATAATACCACCACTGAAGATAGTTGGGCATATCGGAAAATTTATCAGTGCTGTCGCCAGCAACTTGATTTATAGCCTCGGGAACAATTACTAATTTTTCTCCTGGTTTGGTCAAGTTTAATTTTTCCCTGGCTTCGTGTTCAATGAATTGGTTTGATTTTAAATATTTTATCATTTCAGCCAGCTCTAGATTTTTATCCTCCATCTGGCTTATTTCTTGCTCTAGCGAGTTGATACTGGCGACAATATGTTGCTGGCTTTTTTTTTCTCTGAATATTGAATAAACTACCAATGAAGCTAAAACCAAAAATAAAACTAACACTGCTTTGGAGTTAAAAAATTTTTTCCAGAATGATTGATAGGGATTATGATGCATATCTGGTTTATGTTAGGCATTAAAAAATAGCATAGCCGACACTAAAAATAACCATACTAAAAATGATTAAAATAGAAAATATGCGCCAGAACCATTTGACTGTTTTTTTATTCATAGGTAATCACCAAAATATGAAAATATTAAAATATTAAACTAATTTTACAACTTCAGAACTTCCGTATTTGCCGTTACCGAGCTCCCGCCTGATAGCACCCTACTTATCCACCAGCGGTTTAAGGAGCGGAGATATGTCGGGTGAGTATTAATTTAAACTCTGGTAATTTAACTACCAATCATCAACTTTAAATTTCATCTTTGGGTATTTAGTTCTTAAAATTTTTACAGTTTCATTAGCTAATTCTATAAAATTACTATCCCCATTATGACCCATTATTATAAATTCATCTTGAAATTTTTGGCGTCTTAATAATCCGCTGGTTGTATCTAGACAAATTTTTTTTGAATCTCCCTCAGGCAATTCAGGCATAACAACCTCTGTTATCTCCCTAAAAAGTCTTATTACCCGGTCTTGTTCTTCACGATTTATTTTATATATTTTTATTTTTCTTTTTTCTTCTTTTTCCTTCTCTAGAATTCTTTCTTGATCTTCTTTTAATGTATCTTCATGGGCGACATCTGTAGGATTTATTTTATTTTTACCTATTATCTTGTGTATTAATCTTCTACTCTTATTATTTTTTCTGCTCTTTGTTGACATTCTTCATAATATTGCTCTTGCGATTTAAAATTTTGGGATGAGATTTGTTCTTTCATATTTTTTTGACAAATAAAATTACCAAGATTATTTATAAAAACCAAAGAAACTTTTTGGGATGTTGTATAAACATTTTTATTATCTAAACTATATATTTATATTATACTATTTTGCTATATTATGGCAAATAAAATAACAAAAAAATCCCTTCAAAATTAATTGAAAAGAAATTTTTGATGAGATTAAATGTTTTCTGAACCCTTTGAACAACCTATTAATGATTTAATTTGATTTATTAAGCCGCTTTTCTGTTTCGCTTTATAGGTTTAATGGGTTTAATATTTATCTTTTCCTCTTGATGCCAAACTTTGGTTTTTCTGCTTTTCTTCATTTTATTCAGTATTATTTGTAAGGTGTCTCTTAGGGTTTCACGGTGATTATTGCTTAAATTACCGAGATTGTATTTCCTGACAAATTCACCGGCTCTTTTAGGTTCTTTTATCTTATTTGGGTCAATTTCAATCTGGTATCTGCCAATAGCCTTACGGCCGTCTTGATATTCTTTCTCTGTGTTTCTTAAGCCGTATTTTAATTTTTTATATTTACTTCCTTTTTGTTCGTCTTTTTCCATTTGAGCCATTGATTTTTTCATTTCTTTCATCTTGGTAAAATCACGGTCTATCTTGGCTTGAATATCAAGATATTTTTTTAAATTCAATACCACATCCCAAGGCTCTCCGCCTATATCATCAATGTCAAAGCCGTGCTTGTCTCTGATTTCCGCTAATACTTTTTCTGTTTTGTTTAAATCTTTCTGCTCTTCCTCTTTGGCTATGAGTTCGTCTAATGGGTTGGGTTCGTCTGATTCATACTGCTCCGGATTGGAGAACGCTCCGGCGGTAACAGTGTCCTTGCCTATATTGGGAGCAGTATCAATGGACTTTGATTCTCGGATTCTCTTTTGAGGATCGTTTTTGTTTATACGCTCCTCGTCTTCAGAGTATTCCCCCCCCATATACTCTTGGTCGAAATTTCTTATTGGCATATAATTTATGATTATTTAATACTTACATTATATTATAGCATAAAAAATAAATTAAGTAAAATTCAATTCAAGTTTAGTAGCCTCTCCTACCCTATCAAAAAATCTATAGTATTTGCCATGTTAGACGCAAAGCTATTTAACCAAGATTAGTAGTAATTTTTTACAGCGGTGGGATTTGGGAAAAACTTCAACGCTTAAGAACGGCAATATAAGCTTCGGCGGGAATGTCTACTTTGCCTAAAGTCTTCATTTTTTTCTTGCCTTTTTTTTGTTTTTCCAGCAATTTTCGCTTACGGGTAACATCGCCGCCATAAAGCTTGGCAGTTACATCTTTGCGCATAGCTGGAATACGGGCAGAAGCAATAATCTTACCACCTTTATTTCTGCCGCTATGCTGATATCCAAGACAAGCCTGGATTTTAACTTCAAACATTTGGCGCGGTAAAATATGCTTTAAGCTGTCAACTATTTTTTTACCGGATTCATAAGCGCTGTCGCTGTAAACTATTGATGCCAAAGCATCAACTGGCTCTTCAGCCACCAGGATATCAAGCCGTTCCACTTTGCATGGTCGGTATTGTAAAAATTCATAATTAAGCGAGGCATAACCTTTGCTTACAGTTTTTATTTTATCATAAAAATCAACTAAAATCGAACTAAGCGGCAATTCATAGTGCAATACTGCGCTATCTTGGGTTAAATATTCAGTATTTTTATAAATACCTCTTTTAGACTGGACAAGCTCCATAATAGAGCCGATAAATTGTTTAGGGGTAACCAAATCAATTCTAACCCAGGGCTCTTCTATAGCCTCAATCTGATTTTGGTTCGGCATCTGGTCAGGAGAATGGGCAATAAAAAATTCACTGCTGTTTTCAAGCGTTTTATCTTTGTCTTGGTTTTTACTTAAATATATTTTGTAAGCAACAGAAGGAACTGTAACAATCAAATCAAGGTCATGTTCGCGCTTAAGCCTTTCCTGGATGATTTCAAGATGAAGTAATCCTAAAAATCCGCACCTAAAACCGAACCCAAGCGCCGGGCTGTTTTCAGGCTGGTATGATAAAGCCGCGTCAGTTAATTTTATTTTTTCAAGAGAATCCCTTAACTCGGGATACTCACTGCCCTCGCGGCAAAAAATACCGGCAAATACCATTGGCTTAACCTGCTTGTATCCAGGCAAGCGCAATGATTGGTATGAACTTACGCCGGAATAATTAATAATAGTATCCCCGACCTGGCAATGGCTAATTTTTTTTAAACCAGTAACTATATAACCGATCTGACCGGCTTCGAGTGAATTTTCTTTTTTAAGCGCCGGGGAAAAATAACCGACTTCAATTACTTCACTTTCAGCTTCGGCTCCGATAAATCTTATCTTATCGCCGGCCTTAACCCTGCCATTAAACAAGCGCGCATAAGCAATCACGCCTTTATAATCATCAAATTTAGAATCAAATATTAATGCTTGCAACGGTTTATATTTATCACCTTTTGGAGCTGGGATACGATCAACAATCGCGGCCAGAACCTTATCTACGTTTTGGCCTGTTTTGGCAGACACTAAAATTATGTCTTCCGGCCGGCAACCCAATAAATCAACCACTTCCTTAGACACTCGGGCAGTATCTGCGGCCGCTAAATCAATTTTATTTAACACCGGAATAATTTCAAGGTTTTGCTCTAAAGCTAAATATAAATTGGCTAGGGTTTGAGCCTGGATGCCTTGAGTTGCATCCACTATTAAAAGCGCGCCTTCAACCGCGGCTAAACTACGGGAAACTTCGTAGCCAAAATCAACATGACCGGGCGTGTCAATCAGATTAAGGCTGAAAGCTTCAGGTGTTGGATTTTGATTTTCATAATTTGGTTTTTGAAATTTTTTTGTTTCTTGTATATTGTCTCTTGGTGTTTCCAAAGAATATTTCATCCGCACTGGCTGTAATTTAATCGTTATCCCCCTCTCCCTTTCTAAATCCATCTGATCCAGAACTTGCTGTTTCATTTTTCTGGTTTCAATAGTATTAGTCAATTCTAACAACCGATCAGCTAAAGTTGATTTGCCGTGGTCGATATGTGCAATAATACTAAAATTTCTAATTTGGTTCATATATGCAATAATTTTACTAATTTGAGTCTAACCCCGCCTAAAGCTTTTGCAATAATCCTAGTTGGTTCAAGTCTCTGGTTGGTTCAAGCCTCTGACTTGAACCATATATTTGCAAATCAGAACTTAGAAGAATAAACCCGATGTTTACGAGCCATTGAATCTTTTGGTTCAGATCTCTGATCTAAACCGGTAAAGGGAAATCCGAACCAGGAAGACAACTATTTACATCAATTTTAGCATTATTTCTATCTTTATGCCAAGTTTGGGTTAAGTATTGAGCTGGTAAGCAATTGACTTTTAATCTAACATATGCTAGCGTAAACTAAAACTAAATCAAAAAATTAATAAACCAGGAGGAAAATTCCAATGAAAAAAGTAACAGTATTTAATAATTATAGGATGGGCGCAGATATTCTATCTACTAGGCAGGAAATGAGAACAGAAAATCCGGAGGCTTTTAGTGATTACAAAGAATTTGTATCGGAAGTTAATAATCAACCGGGAGTGGAAAAAGAATATACTTTATCTGATATCGGAGTTACGCACCGGGGTGGGTTTTTTGCTTTGCTGAAAAGCAGAGACATAAAAATATCCCATATAATAATAATAGCTGAGTCCGATGACGGATCGGTAATGCATGATTTGATGTCAGATCAAACGAAGTTTAATAAAAAAAATTCAAACTGGGAGGATATGAATCCAAAACAGCTAGCTAAAGCGATAAGATCTTTTTATGATGATGATGATGATGATGATCTCTGGGATGATCTTGCTTCTGGTGCTGGTGCACAATGATACAAAGGATATATTTAAAAAAATTCCTTAACTTAAATATCGTGTTAGGGAATTTTTTTGTTTAGCAATTAAGCCCGTTTTATTCATAAATAATAATTAGCATAAAGCCTGTTATAATATTTGGCCGCCAATATTATCTTTTTCATTTCATTCCGGTTGGTTCAAGTCTCTGGTTGGTTCAAGCCTCTGACTTGAACCATATATTTGCAAATCAGAACTTAGAAGAATAAACCCGATGTGTACGAGCCATTTAATCTTTTGGTTCAGATCAGAGATCTGAACCAACGAAATCTGAATCAATAAAAGCAATATAACAATTTCCCTAACTCAAATTTCTTGTTTTAGTTGTTCTAACAGCCTTTTGGCTTTGCGAGATAAACTTTTTGGGGTTTTCACTATGATTTCGACTAGATGATCTCCCCTGCCACGGCCATGAAGTTTTTCCGTGCCTTTACCTGATATTTTAAATACTTTGCCTGATTCTGTGCCGGATGGTATTTTTAACGTTCCATAGCCGTCCAAAGTTTCTACTTTAATCTTATCTCCCAAAGCAGCTTGGGCAATATTGATTTCTTGCTGTGAAATAATATCATAGCCTTTTCGCCTAAACTTTGGATCGGGTTTAATCCTAAAAGTAATAAATAAATCTCCGCTGGAAGCGCCTTTAATTCCAGCTTCACCCTGACCGCTTATTTTAATGCTTTCTCCATTGTTAATGCCGGCTGGTATTTTAATATCAAGCTGTTTGGCAGTTTCTACCCGTCCCTGGCCATGGCATTTGGGGCAGAATTTATCCGGCTTTTTACCCTGCCCTTGGCAAGTAGGGCAAATAGTTTCTGTCTGAAAAGAGCCGAAAATAGTCCTTTGCGAGCTGATTATTCGACCGCGGCCATTGCACTGGGGACAGGTAATTATTTTAGCGCTGGATTCATAGCCTTTTCCACTGCAATTAGGGCAGGTTTCAAGTTTTTTTATGTTAATTTTTTTCTCGGCGCCAAAAGCAGATTCGCGCAGACTAATATCAAGCTGGTATTCAAGGTCAGAGCCGGATTGGTTGGACCTTGTTCTCGACTGGCTGCGGCCGCCAAAAAAATCTCCAAAAATATCGCCCAGATCAAAATCTTCAAAATTAACATTAGTGCGATAACCGCCAAAACCAGATTGGCTGCCAGCCTGACGGGCAAAATCCTGCCAATTAAAACCAGCGTCGCTAAAACCGCCTTGCCCGCCCCGGCCGCTATTCCCTGTAGCACCATTAAAAGCAGTCCCAAACTGATCATATTGTTTGCGCTTAGTTTCATTCCCTAGGACTTGATAAGCTTCATTTATTTCCTTAAATTTAGCTTCATCGCCAGTTTTTTTGTCTGGATGATATTCATGAGCTTTCTTTCGAAAAGCTTTTTTTATTTCCTGCTGGGTAGCTGATTTGGAAACACCCAGAATATTATAATAATCTTTACTCATATCGCTAGAATATTAAAATAAATACCTCATTACCTTTTACCGATCGCTTATACATTAACCGGCCTGAAATCCAATCTCGCTATTAGGGGCGTCAGCTTGTTCAATCCTGCCAAATTTATCTTCATATTTTTTCAAATTTTCACTCAAGGCAGATATCACCCGTTTTAGATGTCCCGGAGACATTATTACTCGGGAGCTGACAATACCAGCACCCATATGCGGAGTCAAATTCAAAAAATCAAGAATAAACTCCTCTTTAGAATGAGCTACTTGCATTGCATTGGCATAAGCTCCTTTTAAAATATCGTCTGATATCTTGATCTGGAGCTGGCGCTTGCCTGCTGAAGAAGCAGGGTTGCCTTGGTTTGGCTGTGGGTTTTGATTGTTCATATAGATAAATTAGTTGCTAATTGGTGTGATATTATGTAAATGAATTTAACTGTTGAAATTTAGGTAAGGGCAGGCGCAAGGCCTGCCCTTACAAAATTAAATTATAACCAATACCATCAAATTATAAATCTTTATTTTTTCTCCTCTTCAAACTCCCCTTCTTCTGCTTTTTTATCGCTTGTCGTCTGGTTGGAGCCATCGGCTGGCTGGTCTTGTTTATTACTCTCGGCTCCAGCCTGATCACCCGAATTGCCCTGACCGGCTTGAGACGCCTGTTTGGCTTGCTCCTGCTTATACATCAACTCGCCGATTTTTTGAGCTTCGGTTGATAGCTCTTCAGTTGATTTTTTAATAGCTTCTATATCATCGCCGTCTTTTACTTTTTTAACAGCTTCGATTTTTTCCTCAACTTTTTTCTTGGTATCAGCATCCAGTTTATCGCCTAAATCGCGAATCGATTTTTCAGTTGAATATACCAGAGTTTCAGCTGCATTTTTGATTTCAATTGACTGCTTTTTCTTCTTGTCTTCTTCGGCATGAGCTTCAGCGTCTTTTTTCATTCTCTCAACTTCATCTTTAGATAAGCCAGTGGAAGCAGTAATGGTAATTTTTTGCTCTTTGCCAGTAGCTTTATCCTGGGCTTTTACATTTAAAATACCATTGGCATCAATATCAAAAGTAACTTCAATCTGAGGAACGCCACGCGGAGCCGGAGGGATACCATCCAGTATAAATCGACCCAATGTTTTATTGTCAGCTGCCATTTCGCGCTCGCCCTGAAGCACATTTATCTCCACTGAAGGCTGATTATCAGCTGCGGTAGAAAAAATCTGTGATTTTGAAGTCGGGATAGTGGTATTGCGGTCAATTAAAGGAGTGCGGACACCGCCTAAAGTTTCCAAACCTAAAGTAAGCGGAGTAACATCAAGTAAAAGCACATCTTTAACATCACCCTGAAGAACTCCGGCCTGGACAGCGGCTCCCATAGCCACTACTTCATCCGGATTGACGCCAACATGCGGTTTTTTACCGAAAAATTGCTCTACTTTTTTCTGCACCAAAGGCATTCTGGTCATACCTCCGACCATAACGACTTCTTCAATCTCGCTGGCTTTGAGCCCGGCGTCATCTAGAGCTTTTTTAACCGGATCCATAGTTTTATCCACCAAATCTCCAATTAGCTCTTCTAATTTGGCTCTAGTTATCTTCATTACTAAATGTTTGGGGCCATCACTTCCTTGAGTGATAAAAGGCTGATTGATTTCGGTTTCTTGTGCGGTTGACAGCTCTATTTTTGCCTTTTCAGCCGCTTCTTTAACCCGCTGTAAAGCTAGAGGGTCTTTTTCCAAATCAACTCCCTGATCTTTTTTAAATTCTGCTAAAATCCATTCAATAATAACCTGATCAAAATCATCTCCGCCGAGATGGGTATCGCCGTTAGTTGACTTAACTTCAACTGTATCCTCAGATACATCTAAAATAGAAATATCAAAAGTGCCGCCACCAAGATCATAAACAGCTATTTGCTGGCCCTTTTTCTTATCAAATCCATAAGCCAAAGCAGCTGCAGTCGGCTCGTTGATAATCCTTTTCACCTTGAGACCAGCGATCTCACCTGCTTCTTTGGTAGCTTGGCGCTGGGAATCATCAAAATATGCCGGCACAGTAATAACAGCTTCTTCTATTTTTTCTCCGAGAGACTCTTCAGCATCAGCTTTCAGCTTCTGTAATACCATAGCGGAAATTTCTTGAGGAGTGTAATCTTTGTCAGCCATGGCGACTTTAATCCCAACCCCAGACTGTTTAATTTTGAACGGAAATAATTTCATATCGCGCTGGACTTCGGAATCGTCAAATCGGCGGCCGATTAATCTTTTAACTGAAAATAAAGTATTTTCAGGGTTAGTAACCGCCTGTCTTTTAGCGGCCTGGCCGACAATCCTCTCCTTGCTTTTAGACATGGCTACCATGGACGGGGTGGTTCGATTGCCTTCTTTATTCTCAACTATTTTTGGCTTACCGCCTTCGATCACGGCCATAGCACTATTAGTGGTGCCGAGATCAATACCTAATATTTTTGCCATATATTTTTTTAAATTAATTTGTAAAAATATCAATTTCCTCGCCCCTGCCCGGATATAAATACCGGGCATCGGGTGAAAAAACCGATAAAATTAATGATTATTTTTTAACATTAACTTTAACCTTTTTAGGTTTGGCTTTTTCTTCTTTGGGAACAATTACTTTAAGAACTCCACCTTCATAATTTGCTTCGGCGCTATCGCTCTTTACTGCTGCCGGCAGGGCAACAGCACGATGAAATGAACCATAGCGGACTTCTTTGCGGTAATAATTTTTCTCATCAACTTCAGATTTTTTCTCACTTGAACCCTCAATAGTAAGAATGTCATTTTCAATCGAAATATTAACATTCTCTGGATCAATGCCTGGCAATGGAGTTTCGACATAGACATTGTCGTTGTCCTCCCAGACATCGACTGCAGGTGTAAAGCCACTCCAAGCGGCAGGAGTATTGTCAAACCAGCGATCAAATTCATTGAATGGTTCGAGCATTGGAGACCATTTTATAATAGACATATATTTCCCTTTTAATCCGAATTGGTTTTATACCAAGGCGGATTTTAACTTATAAGCAAATCAAAAATTAAATTATTGAAATATTCAGCTTGCTCTATTCGACAATCACTTTGGCTGGGTATAATAATTTGCCATTCAATTTATAACCTGATTTAATTTCTCGCTTAATAATACCCCTCTCACCTATTTTGCCGTCTTTGGCCGGTCCATTATCTTTAGTTGCATGTTTGGATACTTTGGTGCTTTCATGGCTTCCAACTGCTTCATGAATTTCCGGGTCAAACTCCTCTCCCACAGCCTTAATTTCCTCTATACCGGCTTGTTCAAGTATTTGTTTGAATTGGTTTTTAATATGCTTAATTCCAACCACCCAGTCTTGTTGTTTAGCTTCTGCTGGAATATGGTTAAACGCCAATTTAAAATTGTCATAAATGGGCAAGATATCCAGTAGTAAATCGGCGTTAGCGAGTTTTACCAAGTCAACCCGTTTTTTTTCATATTCTTTTTGTAAATTATGATAATCTGCTTGAGCGCGCTGCCAACCGGACAAATATTCCTCACATTTCTTCTGCAAATCAGTGTGTTTTTTTGATTTTTTTGATTTATTATCCTTGCTCTGTTCCATAATATTTAAATTTTAATTAGTTAACTTATTAATTCCCGGCTATAATTAACTAAACCTAAATTTTTCTCATAATCCATTCGTATTGGCCCTAAAATGCCAAATAATTTATTTTCTTTTTTGGTTAGAATACTGGAGCATCTATTGCTAAAACAATTTTGATCGCCTATTTTTATTTCAGTATCTTTAACTTGTTCAAAAATATCCTCAAGAACTTCATCCAAATGATCAACCACAGCGCCAATATTATATATAGTGTCAAAGTCAGCGAATTCAGGTTGGCTTAATAGGTTTGATATCCCAGTATAATATACATTATCTTTAGAAAAAGCGACTATTGCAGCTGATTTGGTTAATTCTGATATTTTTTTGGCTAAATTTTTAACCCCAATTTCAGAGCCGTTTTTTTTATATAAATTCCAGGTGTTTTTAATCAATTGTTTTTATTTTGAGCTTATTTTTCTACTGGTAAGAAAATTATCAACATAATACTGATATCCTTTGGCTGTCGGGATTCTGCCGGCTGATGTATGGGGTTGGTATATCAAACCTTGGCTCTCAAGCTCGACCATATCATGGCGGATAGTAGCTGGTGAAATATCCAATGAATATTTATCTGCCAAAAATTTAGACCCGATTGCTTTTGCCTGGGAAATATGCTCTTGAACTATATTTTTGAATAATTTTTCCTGACGTTGGTTCATATGGTTTTAGGCTCTAATTATCAAGGAAAAAAATCAGCAGTATATATTTATCAGTTAGCACTCGCTTGTTAAGAGTGCTAATTTTATTATAGCAATAAAAAAAACCCTGTCAAGGGGGTTAGCAAGAATAAAATAAAATAAGTTGCAAATAAGTTCCAATCCTAATTAAGCGCGCAAAGCTGCCGGTTTTTTACCAAAATTCAGGAATTAATTTTTTATTTTTCCTTGATTTTTTTCAAGAATATGTTTTTCATTCGCAACCTTAATTTTGCAGGTATGCGGATTTATCCGACTTGAGGTCAGAATTCAATTCCTGAATATGTGTTGACCGGCAGCTTTGCGAGCTGAAAATAAAGTATTTATATGTTTAATCATATCACATAAAACCAAAAATAGTATAGCAAAAAAATATACTGAAGGCAATAGTAAATATGTAACCAAATATTAAAAAAAGCTGATATTAGGTTAAATTTAATTATTTCTCCAATTAAAAAATCTCCTAATAGCTGGGGAGAACTAACTAAGTGTAGATTGGGAAAAAAATATCCCTATATATATTATTAAAAACACTTGTTAGGTTTACGCCTAGAGGGCATAATCAATCCCCCCAAATATTAGGAGATTTTTTAAAAAGTTATATTTATGTTAAAAGTTAAAAAAATAAATTTGGAGGTTATAAACTCCAATATATGGAGCTAATAACCATGTAAATAGGTCTAGCATGGTAAAAAATGGAAATAAATGCGGTAGAACCGCCTTATTCCTAACATTAACCACATGAGAGAATCCAGTCGAAACCGGATTGCAGTCAATAAAAGCTAATGCCTAACCTCCAAGTTCAAAACTTCAACCGGCAACCAACCAGAAAGGGGCAAATTAAGAGAAATATCCGTATCCGCCCCTTAACTGGATTTACGGTCACTTAGATAATAAAATTAATTAAAATTTTATTAATTAAGTAACCGGTGGCTGGTTATAATTTTCTAAATTATCTAAGTATAATAGCATATATATAATAATTTGTCAAGCTAAAAATTGTTATTATATAATTTTTTATCTAATTTTAGCATAAAAAAACAGCTAAAATCTAGTTTTTAAGCTGAAAATCATTAGGCTTAAATTAAGCCGAATAATTAATGGGAGTTATTTTTTAATCTTGTGTTGTTAGTAATTATTATTTGGGCACAATTACAGCTCCATAAATATAATCTGTATTCAGGTATGTATTAAAATCTATATAATTATTATCAATTGAAATGTAATCATTTTTAGGCAAATAATCATAAAATCTCCAACTGGAATCTGTAACTAAACGACTATGAATTGAAGTATTATTACTACCGGCTTGTTTTTGGATAGCAAGAGTATAAACATAACTGTTTGGTTCTGGTTGCGGTTTTTGATTAAAAAAATATTGTTTAACTAAATCCAAGTTGCTGTATTCCACTTTGGCTGGCGGCTCTAGTTTAAATGGAAGCATATATACAATCTTGGCTGTTTTTGACTCTCCCGGAGAAACATTAATCCAGTTTCCGAAAACAGTTTTATTAAATTCGTTGGTAATTCTGGTATTACTAATTGGATCAATGATAATATCCCGCTCGATTTTGCTTATAAAAGGATCGGACTCAATATCATCCGGGTTAGCAGCTATCTGTATGCTACGGTTATTAGGAATGCCATCAAATCCAAAAGCTCCAATCAGCTTGCTTTCAGCCGGGACATAAAAACGAACATAATCAGAATTAGTGTGGCCTTCAAAATAATCTTCTATATTTCCATTATGATTCCGAGTAAGGGTAACAGTGTCAATAATAGTCCCATCTGCCCTAATTTCAGCCTGGTGGTTGATAATATTCTCAATTACCCGATCAGTCTTGCCACCGGCAATATTAGTATGAATTACCGAAAGATAATCCCCGCTAGAATCAATTATACTGCCATCCCAGCCAAAATTAGACAACGACTGCTGTATATCAGAGTCATTCAAATAAACCAGCAGTTGTTTTTGATTTAATGACTGGTTTAAAACCTGAACTAGCTCAAGCACTTTTCCTGACTCGAGACTGAACACGCGTTTGAGCACTTGGGGAAGTAAATCTCCAATAAATTTTTTGGGTTTATTTTCTTCAAGATCATATTCCAACTCTACTTCTGTTTGCGCTATACGAACAAAATTTTCTGCATTAACAACGGTATCATAAACCGGCATTTCAATATCGCCCGTTAGGGCAAGTATATCCTCGAGCACATTTGGGCTGAAAATAATAACACCATCAACAGTGGAACCGCCGGAATTTTCATAGAACCACTGAATCCGATTGGCCGAAGCCGGCCAATCAGGGAAAATATTAAAATTCCATGGCTTGGCTACTGGAGAAAAAACTTTAAATGGATAAAAAGGCTCGACCTGAACTGCTAGAGAGCCGTCTAGATCATAAAAACCGCCACCGGGAACATCAATATTTTCCAAACGACCATCTTTAGTATCAACAATAGCATACGAGCCCGGAAAACCGATTACGGGCCTGGCTTCGCTATTATTGGCAAATACAAGCATTAAACGGCGTGGCTGCTCGCATCCTGAAATATATGAAAATATATTAAAAATCTCATCTGTTTTTTTAAGATAAGAAACAATTAAAGGTAAATTTGATTTTATCTGGCTAATTTTTTGCTGATACTCAATAGGTGTGATTAAATCAAGGTTTATCTGATCAAAAACCTGTGAAACTAAATCAGCTTTTTCAATGGCAAACCCGAGTTCCTGGCTGGCCTGTTCAAAATCAATACTGATATTAATATTTATTTCTTCTGTTTGGTCTTCACTGGCAGTAGTAGTCATATCTGGCGACGGAGTTTTTATATGATTAAAAATATCAACCACGGCTGACAAATGGGAACCAATCTGAGCTGATGCTTTGGCAATAATAATTAATTTCTCCGCGTTTTTATATTCAGGCGCTAGTTCCAATACATAACCAGTTGCTTTAGCTAGCTGGCTAAATTCATCTAAGGCAGTATCAAACTGGTTTTCGGCAAATAAAAATTGATTACTAGCGCTATTAAGCTCAAGCTGGCTGGTTGCAATACCAGCCTGCTTTAAATGATCAAGTCCGGAAACAGCTGCTCCCATAACAGCTCCTTTAGTGTCAATACTTTTTTTATAAATGACATAGACTTGAAGCGGGGCGGTAATAACAACAGCCATTAAAAGAAAACTGCTAACAGCGCGGAGCCGGTATAAATAATCTTTTGCTGGTCTTCCCTTCTTCGGGATAGTGGCTACTTTTGCTGGGGCCAAGAATTTCGGCTGTAACCAGGAAAAATCTCCGAATAAATATATAAAAGATTGCTTTAAGGCATTTAACAATCTAACCGGGAATAACGCTAACTCTTTTACGGTGATATATAAAAATTTTAAAACAGAACCTAAAAAATTAATTAAATGAATAATACCTTTAAATAAAAATAAAAACGGTGACGATAATAGCCTGAATAAGTTATTAAGTAAAATTTTTATTTTACTAGGCCTAATCTTAGGCGCTTGGGACCACTGGGTAATTTTGGCTCTTTCTAACCTGTTTTCGTCAAAAATTATACCGGAATGGCGTTCAATGTCAGTTTTATTATAGAAAAAATCATCTTGTTTATGCTCACATAAATCACAATCTAAATCCGAATCCAAAGTGGCTTTATCTTGACCGGCTGAACCCTGTCCGTGAGCGCTGTGATTACTTTCCTCGTGTTGATCTAAAAATAAATCATCCGCTTCAGGCTTTTCCTCCTCTTGATCTAATTCAAAAGCGAACTGCCATGACAGCTTTTCCATTTCATTCTGGAGATTATTTTTTGAATTCTGCATGAGAATTGGGGAATTAAGGTTTTAGCCTTTTATTAATAACAATTTATAAATTTAACCCGAATTATTCATGAATAATGTTATTTGCCTTTGTAGATTGATTTGGTTTAATTTTATATTTCACCCATTAGGTGAAATATAAAAATTAATATTAACGGCTAAATATTATAATAAGCTTTATACTAATTACTATTTATGAATAAAACGGGTTTAACAATATAAAAATTAATTTATATATCAAAAACTCGCAATAATTATATTGCTCCAATTAATATAGTAGTGCCCAATATATTATCCACACATTTATTTTAACATTTTTTTCCGAGTTGGGGAATAAAATAAATAAACCCGCATTAATAAAATAATAAAACGGGTTTACTCTACAATATATTAAATTTTTATTGCCTATTTTCTATCCAAACATCAATAATTCTGGCTTGAAAATCAGCAAGGCGCCGACAATAAGCATTAAAATACCGCCAATTAAATGTGACCAGCGACTGTATTTAGCCGTCAAACCGCTAATTCGAAAAGTAATCATAGCTAGAATAAATACGACTAAATCATCCAGCATAAATATAACTATATATAAAAGTATATATAAATAGTATTTTATTTTAGGCAATTCAGTCAGAGTTAAAATCTGGGTATATATAGCCGGAAGGCCGGCAGAGCATATCAATTCAACCAAATTAACCGCAAAAGCAAGTAATATGATACCGCCAAGAGCAATAATAAAATTTCTTTGTTCAGTAATATACCTTAATTTACCGAATATTTTCTGTCTGTTTTCAGTTCCAGTCACCTGGCAAACTCCGGCTTTGTTAGTGAAATACTCTTTTAAATTATGATAACTGTAACCAAGGGCGACAATACCAATAATAATCCTAATCCAAAATACAAAACCTAAAAACAATAGAAGATTAAGCCATGCTGCCATAAAAAGAAAATAAACAGCTGAAGATGCCACAATAAAAACAGTCCCTAAAATCCACATCCTTTTTCTGTCTTTCATCCCCAAAAGCAAACTGATCAAAAACAGCAATACCCACATAGCACAGGGATTAAAACCATCCAAAGCACCCAAAATAACAGTTAAAACCGGTAGGGATAAATTTTTAATTTTTATCTGACCTATAATCGGAACATCAATAGTTTCGGGTATTGGCTGAACTTTATCCGGCTGCTCACAGTCGCCGGACGAGGAGTCAGCATCAGTAAACTGATCCGGGTGATTAATCTCATAAACTATATCGCGACAATCGCCTAAGCTAGCTCGATCAACAGCAATTTTAATCGAATTGCCAGTAACTTGCTCATTATACCAGCCAATAAAATATTTCTCACCAACTAAAGTAAACGGAACTCCTGGTATATCAATATCGAGCTTGTCTCCAATCTCAATTAAAAGCTCTAAACTGGCTCGGCTGGAGCTAATATCAAAATCATATAAATTAATATTGGGATTATCTTGGCTAAGATTGACCAAAAACGGTTTTTCATCGGCGCAGTGAGGACAGCCTTGCTGCCAAAAAAAATAAATATTAACCTTTTCGGTATCTTGCGCGCTCAAAGGATAGGCGAACAAACATAAGCCGAATACAAGAATTAAAATTAGGTATAAAAATTTTTTCATATTAAGTTTAATATTAAACCCGAATTATCCATGAATAATGTTATTTGCCTTTGTAGATTGATTTGGCTTAATTTTGTATTTCACCCATTAGGTGAAATACAAAAATTAGTATTAACGGCTAAATATTATAATAAGTTTTATACTAATTACTATTCATGAATAAAATGGGTTAAATCCATTTAGGAGTATTATTTTTATATTTTATATACTTTTCACTGAAGCACGCTTCCATTTTATGTTGCTCAAAAGGAATGAACATAAAATGGACAATAAGGAAAAATAATATTGGAAAAATAAATGCTAAAATATTCTGCAAACAGACTGCCAGCCCAAATAAAAATAAAACCATGCCCAAATACATTGGATTGCGGGAAAATTTATACGGCCCCTGGGTTACTAAAGCTGTTGGGGGCGAAAAATCTTCCGGAGTATGGTGTTGCTTAAAAATGAGCCATGGCCAGATAACAAGCCAAATACCGATAAAAACTGAAATTAATCCAATATAATTATAAGGTGGGGGTATAAAATTAAAACTAGGTAAAATAAAATGAAAAAAAACAATAAAAAATATTGCTGCATAGCCATAAAATGGCGGGGTTGAAACTTTATTAATCCGCATAATTTACTAGGGCAAAATCGCAAAAGTATTATTAAAACGATTAATATAATTAAATAAACCAATAACTGAAACTAATTCGACTAATTCAGCTTCATCCATCTTATATTTTATTTTATCAAAAATTTCAGGTTTATCAAGGTGGCCGTCTAAAGTAACATCTTTAACCAGTTCTAAAATCTCTTTTTCGTGATTGGCTAAATTTTCCAAAGATTTTATTTTTTCCAACTCTTGATCAGAAGCGCCCATTTTTTTTAACATTTTAACAGTGACATCAACACAAAATTCGCAACGCAGTGTATCAGAAACAACATAAGCTATTTTCCATTTTAAATTTTTTTCTATTTTACCCGTTTGCATGACTGCATTGAAAAGTCCGACAAAATTTTTCAAAATTTCCGGGCGATAAGCCATAATTTTTACCCATTCTGGCACACTGCCAGCACTCTGTTTGAAGCCTTGATAAATTGATTGAGCGATTGGATCAGCCTGCTCTGACTCCAGTGATTTTATAAGTGCCATATGATATTTTTATAGATTAATTTTTAGATTTACTTTATTATTTTAATTGCCTTGCCTGATATAATGGCTTGGCTGATTTTTTTGTAGGCTGAACTTAGAATGCGCTGGAAAGTGCTTTGAGAGGTCTTCATTTTTTGAGCACATTCAGTCTGGTCTAGATCTTCAATATTTTTTAACCGTAAAGCTTCTACTTCCTCATGAGTAAGCTCAATTTCCTCCAAACCACGCATAGGAATACCCTGCGGTTTAAAATAAATTACATTAGGGTTAAATCTAATTCTTCGGTTTAATCTTGGGCGTGGCATATACTAAATTAAAGTCTTAGAATTATTTAAAATTTTTCTTATTCATAAATTTATTGGTTCATCTAGGAATAAGCACACCAATTCCTAGCATTAATTTGTAATTTTTCTTTTAAAATTAGCTAAATTATCACCTTTTTATTTATTCGGTATTAATACTGTATGCCAACTATATATCAATAGAGCAAATACGAGATTAATTCAGATACTATATAGCAGGTTTAATTATCTCTTAAGAGGAAAATTAGCCCTGTTATTACTGAATAATACCTTATTTGCCATTAGTGGAGGTGTATAGCTTGAATTAGCTAACAATATTACAGATAGACGCTTATTTGGTGTATGTTTTTCTAGAAGAACCAATTTATTTTAACACATTTTCAATAATTTTTTGAAATATATTTTTATAAGTCGGGTTGATTTGGGTTACGGGTCGCATTTCAACAGTAGCTTGGACAAAATCTTGAGCATAAGGGATTTTTCCTAGAATTTTTATTTTTTTGTTTTGAGCAAATTTTTCTATTTTCTTGCAAAATTTTTCTGATAAACTATATTTATTAATCACAATACCATGCGGAATTTTAAAATGATTAGCCAAATATAAAACCCGTTTCAAGTCATATAATGCTGATGGCGTCGGTTCGGTGACAGCCACAATATAATCTGTATTTATTAAAGAAGCGATTACCGGGCAGCCAATACCAGCGGCCGAATCAATTAAAACTAGACTACTTTTATTTTTACCAATTATTGCCTCTGACTTTTCCCGCACATCAGCCACTACTTCTCCAGATGCCAGTTCGCCCAACTTTAATTCTCCTGTAATTAAGTTTACTCTAAAATTGCGGCCGGTGTAAATAGTGCCGATTTTTTTTTGGGTTTTGGAAATCGCATTTCTAGGACAAGCAATGATGCAAGCATTGCAGCCAATGCATCTGTCTGGGGAGAAAGCAGGGTATTTACCGGGGACAAAAGCAATGGCATTTTGTTTACACACCTGTGCGCACTGACCGCACTTATTGCACTTCCTGTGATCAAATTTTGGAATGGTCTGATAAATATCTTTATACTTTTTTCTTTTAGCAGATAAGAGTAAATAGTCATTGGGGCACTCGACGTCAACGTCTATTAAAGTGGTCTTTCGGCTTTTGGCGAATTCAACTGCCAGCGATATAGCCACCATTGATTTGCCAGTGCCACCTTTACCGCCAGTAATGGCAATTTTTGTCATAATTTTATAAATTAGCGCAGGAATCTTCAATTCCAGCTGGTTTTAATTTGTTATTTTTCCATAAATTAAATATATCACGGACCATATCTGAATTATTAATAAAAACTTTTATGCCCAATTTGGCGCATAAATTTATGGCTTTAGGGCCAATATCACGACATAATAAAACATCGGCATTGTATTTTTTTATCAATTCTGGAGGCAATCCCTGACCACCGCCATGCTGACTGCTATTATCAATAATATCTACGACTTCCCCGGCTTGGTTTAAAAAAGTATAGCTATTACAACGGCCGAAATGATCGGCCACATTATCGTTTATGCCTTTTTTATTATCAGTGGGAACAGCAATTATCATTTTATCTCAGTTAATTTATTATTTATAAAATCATTTACTGCCTGGTTTGAATTACCGCTGGCCTGATAAACCTTAATCCCGAATTGCGTTAAAACATCCATAGCCCGGGGGCCGATATTAGAGCTAATAACTGCTTCCACTTTTTGGGCGGCGACTAGTTCTGCAGCTGAAACTCCAGCGCCGCTAGCCTGCTCGTTTATTTTGTTTTCCACAAAAGCAGTGTTTATTACTGTATTATCATCAACGTCAACTATTAAAAAATAAGCACAGCGAGCAAAAGTTTTATCAATATCTGAATCTAAATCTTTGCCAATAGCGCTAATAGCTATTTTTATATTTTTAGTTTGGTTTTGACTCATATGTTTAACCTTAACCAGAAATTATTCATCACTGAATAAACCCGATTTAATTTATAAATAATTTTATATAGTCATTTTAACATATTTCAATAAATTACATAGTATTAACCTCTAAATTGGCTGGGGGACAAAACCCCGCCCTATACGGGCGGGGCAAGGCTGTTATTTACTGGACTCAAGTTGTTTTAAATATTCCTCGGCTTGCTTTAACTCATCTTTGAGGTCAGAGATATAAGATTTTGCGTTAGCAGTCTGATTAGCTTTTGTCGGCTGGGAAAAAGAAGCTCCATAGCCTGCATTGGCGCTAAAACCTTGACGGCCAAAGCCAAAACCCCTGCCAAAAGAACGATTACCGCGACCATAAGATTTTCCTCCTCCGCAAGGGCCTAAACCGCGCCCGGTCATAGGGCCATAACCTTGAGGTCCAGTTCCATTAAATCCTGGCATATATTTTTTAAATTTTATCTATAAAATCGTATAATAATATAGATAAATTAATTAGTTTATCCCCAATTATTAATAAAAGGGAAATTTAATAGACCTTTAGCTAAAATTAGTATAGATATATTAAAATATTTATAAATAACAATAATTTATATATCTATATTTTGATTATATACCCATAACTACATTTTGTCAAATAAAAATAAAAAAACTATCTTTTGAATAGTTTTGACCTAGTAGTAGTTTGATTGAATTTGATTAAAATTTAACGAGGATTAATTTGATGGAAGATAAAAAATTTTAAGCTAGTTTTAATTATGAAAATTAATTTAACCCATTTTATTCATAAATAGTAATTAGTATAAAGCTTATTATAATATTTAGCCGTCAATACTAATTTTTGTATTTCACCTAATGGGTGAAAATACAAAATTAAGCCAAATCAATCTACAAAGGCAAATAACATTATTCATGAATAATTCGGGGTTAAGCTATTATATTAGCAATAATATTAGCAAAATCATGAGCAGCTTCGGGGCCATTGGCAGTAACTATTCTCCCATCTACTACCACTGGCTGATCAACATATTTTGCGCCTGCTTTAATAAGGCGATCAATCGTATCGCTCTCTTCTTTAGTGGACCATACTGTAGCTTTTTTATGGGTCAAAACTCCAGCACGGGCTAAAATAATGGGAGCAATACAAATAGCAGCTAGAAGTTTGTTATGGCTGATAGCTGTCCTGGCTATATTATGGGCCTGTTCATTCTCTTGATATTCGATCGATCCCATGCCGCCAATAAAAACAGCCGCGTCATAATTGCTCATATCGACATCGCTTAAAAGCAAATCAACTTCTATCTGCCCGCCGGAACGGCCTAAAGCATTACCAAGACTATGACTGGCAATCTCAATCTCGGCTCCAAACATACCCAAAGTTTCACGCACAGCTTCCAGTTCTGGGTCACTATAATCTTTATAAGGCACAATAATAATTACTTTTTTATTGGTTAGATTGGGCATATAATTAGATAGTTAGCTCCAATAGGTATTTTATTAGTTTGATGAGTTTTAGTTGGTCTTTAAACTCGGGCCAGATTCAGGTTTATTATATAGTATTAAATTATTTTTGGAAAGTGTGGTATAATATAAATGAAATTTTTAATTTTGTAATTTTAATTTTAAATAAGCCTGAAAGTAACTATAATTATTTTTAAATTTACTGATTAAATATTATTTCTACAAAATTAAAAATTACTCGCTTTGACCATGCTCATGAAAAAAATCAATAGTGATAATAAAGGCGCGATGTTGGTGATGGCGTTAGTTTTTACATCCCTATTTACAGTGATGGCAGTTGGAATTGCGGGGGTAATATCATCCCAACATAAACTGGGCCAAAAAAAAATAAACTGGAATCAGGCTTTAGGAGCCGCTGAAGCCGGAATAAATTATTACCGCTGGCATTTAGCTCATGACGGGCAAGACTACTGGGACGGTAATGGTGAAGGCGCTATAGGCCCGTTTGTTCGCGACTATAAAGATAACCTGGGTAATAATATAGGTAAATTTTCACTTGAAATAACTCCGCCTGCTGTATGTACCAATGATGTAATTATAGAATCAACTGGATGGATGAATAAGGATCCTGATGTAACCAGAACAGTAAAGGTTAAATATGGCCGACAATCCATGGCTACGTTTGCTTTTTTGACCAACTCAAATGTATGGTTTGGCGATTCGGAAATATTAAGCGGACCGCTACATTCAAACGGGGGTATTAGAATGGATGGTTTTAATGATGGGGTAACAACATCCTTTCAACAACAATATATCTGTGGTTATGAACATGGTTGTGGAAACCAAACTGAATGCAGTTTGTTTTCTCCATATTGTTCATGGGTATCTGGACAGGGATGCGAATGTAATGGGATTTGGGGTGTCGGAGGCGAACAGGAATTGTGGGACTTCCCGGTATCTAATGTAGATTTTGACGCTATTAGCACAGATCTAAACCCCTTGCTTGAAATTGCTCAAAATTCATTTTGTTCAGCCAGTGATGATTGCCACTTTAAGCAAATGGGATTGGGTTATAGACTGGAGTTTTTAGCTAATGGGAGTTTTAACGCTTACCGTGTAAAAAAATTAAAAAAACCGGTTTGGGGTTTTGACGGGAGCAGTTGGATTAGAGAAAGTGATGATATTGATAATACAGAGCTATTGGGAAATTATATAATACCGGATGATTGTGGTATAATATTTGTAGAAGATGATTTATGGATTGACGGGGTGGTTAATGGAAATGTAACTGTAGTAGCTGCTCGTTTGCCAGATACTGGCAATGATCCCAAAATGGTTATAAATGGCAACTTGACTTATGCAACTAAAGACGGTTCTTGCGCTTTGGGTTTAATCGCTCAATCTGATATTTACGTGCCTCTTTATGCGGCACCGAATAATCTAGAAATAAACGCAGTCTTACTAGCTCAAAAAGGACATGTATACAGAAAGCATTATACTGACACTGGTTACAGAAAAGTAATAGGCAACGGCAAGAACTATATTTTAAGGGATAGGATAACTTTATATGGTTCTATAATTACAAATAAATTTTGGACTTGGTCTTGGGTAGATGGAACCGGGCAGACAATTTCCGGATATCAGAATACTGAAAGTATATATGACCCCAACTTGACTTATAACCCCCCGCCAGGGTTTCCGACTACTGGAGAATATAGATTCCTGCAATGGGAGGAAACAACTGAAAAACAATAATTCTAATTTAAAATATGTATTTTTTATCTCCGACAAATAGAATAATAGGGCTAGACATATCTGATCTGTCCATAAAAGCAATACAGCTTAAGAAAAAAAGTCCGAATAATATAATAATTAAGGCTAAACAGTCTATTGAGGTTGGGCCTGGGCTGATAAGCGAAGGGGTTATAAATAATTTTGAAGCAGTAGCTAAAATAATAAAAGAAAATATAGTCAAAAACAAAGATAAATTTAACACTAAATATGCGGTATTATCTCTGCCTGAAACCAAAACTTTTATTAAGCTGATTGACTTGCCTAATAATAAAAAAAGTATTAGGGAAACTATAACCCAAGAATTACCTAAGCACGTACCGGTAAACCTGGATGATATGCAAATGGATTATCAGCATATAAAAAATATTGGACGTAAAAATAAATTTTTAATCGGCTTGGTGCCTAAAAAAATATCTGAAGATTACATTAAACTGGCTCATATGTCCGGGCTGGAGCCAATAGCGCTTGAAATAGAGGCTCAAGCTATTATAAGAAGTATTATTAAAAAAGAAAATAACGCTAAGGATAATTTTCTGAATATATTTAAAAAAAATAGCAACACTAATAAAACTGGGTTAAAAAACGGGCCCAGGATAATACTAGACATGGGAGCTACCAGAACAAGTTTAATTCTATTTGACCAGGATACAATCCAATTTTCCAATAGCCTATCAAATATTTCGGGAGAGCTATTAACTATTGAAATAGCTAAAAAATTAAAAATAGACAAGGAAAAAGCAGAAAAAATAAAAACTATATTCGGGTCTAAAGTTAAAAAAAATAAACAAGGTATTTTAAAAACAATAGACAGCTTAACTGTAAACATAGCCCGGGCAGTAAAACAAGCCGAAGAATTTTATGAATCACATTTTGGCCGTAGCGTCCAGGGCCTGGAAATAATAATATGTGGCGGAGGTGCTAATCTGACTGGTGTTGAAACTAAAATATCCAAACTAACAAACAGGAACACTATTCTAGCCGACCCATTAGCTAATATAAATTTGGATAATAATGGACAAAACGATAAAAATCATAAAAGATACCTTGAATATGCGACTGCAATTGGACTTGCGCTTAGAAATAAAATATAAAAAATTTAATTTGTTTTATCTCTATAATCTTAATCAGGTTTAATATAAATTCTATATGGAAATAAACCTAAATCTAATCGGGAGCAAAAAGAAAAATGAAATCAAGAAAAATAGCAGATATATCGAAATCATAAATAATTTGGCTATATTGACGATGGTAATCGCATTATCATCCTTGCTTTTGTTTGTATCGTCTAAATACATGGATTATAAAATACAAAGTATAGAAAATATAAATTCAATTACTGGGGTTGACGCGGAGATTGTAAAAATAAACGAAGATTTATCCGAAATAGAAAAAATTCAATCCAATTATATAAAGTGGTCCCGAGTGTTAGTTAATTTGCTATCACTTATCCCAGAGGGCAATACAATTAATAAATTAAAGCTGGATAAAATCAATAATAAGATGCATTTATCTGGCAACTCGCAAAAAAGGGATAATTTTTTAGAGCTTAAGTCAAACTTGGAAAATTCAGATATGTTATCAAATATAGAATCTCCGATATCAAATTTACTACGTCGAGAGAATATAGATTTTAGTTTAAGCGCTGATTTAAAATTATAAATATGTTAAATGAAAAAAAATATATAGTCATAATCACAATCTTATCAGCTATGGTTTTGTTAATGGTATTTGTAATAATAAGCCCGTCTGTAGCTAAAATAAAAAACAATAAAAATATTATAAATCAACAGTATTCAAAACTACGCCAATTGATAGAAAAAGGACAAGTAACCAGTCGGATAAAAAATGACTTTGAATTAGTAAAAAATGGATTGGATTCAATTGGAAAAATATTTTTAACCAACGGGGATGAGCTTGAATTTATAACTAGCTTGGAATCTGTGGCCAGGGAAAACAATGTGGAGCAAGATATCTCTTTTAACCTATCTGATTTCAGCGATATAAACGGATATAAAACTATACCATTGAAAATAAGTGCTTCTGGTAACCCTGAAAATATAATCTCATATATAAACCAGATTGAGGCATTGGATTATTATATAAATTTTAATGATATTGAAATATTAAATAAAGGTTATTCGACTAACATTAAAAGATATTCTAGCCAGATTGAAAATGAAGTTGAAAATACAGAACAACAGCAAGTTATAACAATCAATTTAGTAATGGACGGTGACACTTACTGGCATAAATGAACTTAATCATATGAATAAAAAATATAGCCATAAAATATCAGTATTCACCTGTAAGGCAGCTAAGTGTGCCCGAAAAATATCAATTATATTAGCAGTTGTCTTCTTAATAATAATAACTTTATTTATATATAAAAATTGCATTGAAATCTCTGGAAATGCCAGAGTAGCGGCTTCGCTTAAAAGGCAGGTAGCCGCTAACATAATCAATGTCGATCTCTATAATAAAATAGTTAAGCATATAGAATGGAAACGGCAGGCCTTAACTGGTGATTTTAAAACAATTAGCGCATTTGAGTAATAAATATTAGTTAGAAATAAAAATACCAATCTTATAATTGGTATTTTAATTATTTTAGTGTGTTTGCAAAAATTGATTTTATTCCCATTCCATCGTTGCCGGTGGTTTTGAAGTAATGTCATAAACTACACGTGATATTCCGGGAACTTGGTTTATAATTTTAGCGGAAATTTTTTCTAATATAATATTGGGTATCCTACTCCAGTCAGCTGTCATCCGATCACGGCTATTGATGATTCTGACAGCAACCACCTCGCCGTAAAAACGGCTATCACCCTTAACGGCAGTGCTATTAGCTCCAGTCATTATACTAAAACATTGAAAAACCTTGTTATACCAGCCAGCTTTTTTTAACACCTCAACTACAATTTGGTCAGCCTGGATTTGTTTTTTTAGCCGCTCGCTGTTGATAGCCCCCATTATCCTGACGGCATGTCCAGGACCGGGAAATGGCTGCTGAAAAACAACTTCTTTGGGCAAGCCTAATTTTAAGCCAATTTGCCTCACTTGGTCAGTGTAATAATAGCGTAGTGGTTCCAACAGCTCCATTTTTATTTTTGGAGGCAGTCCGCCGACATTATGGTGGCTCTTTATCCGGGCGGAGCGCTTGGTTCCTTGCGAATGGATAAAGTCAGCATAAGTAGTGCCTTGAAGCAGATATTTAACCTTTTTATATTTTTTCATTTGGCGCTCAAACAAATTTATATAAAGGCGGCCAATAATTTTTCTTTTTTGTTCCGGGTCGCTTATTCCTTTTAGTTTATCCATAAATTCTCTTTCCGCATGGATAATTTTTACTTTAATTCCTAATATTTTAGGAAATTCCTGCTTAATCCTTTTAATGGTATCGGTTCGCATTAATCCACTTTCAATATAAATCGGAATAAACTGCTTGCCTATGGCGCGGGCGGCCAGAACTCCGGCCACAGCTGAATCAGTTCCGCCCGAAAAAGCTCCAATAACTCTATTTGAGCCAACATTTTCTCTAATTTGATTGATAATAGAATCAATCTTTATTTTTTTAGGTTTTAACCCGAGATTGCATATCTTGGTAGCAAAATTTTTTAAAATTAAATTTCCTTTTTGAGTATGGTGCATTTCCGGGTGAAACTGAACTCCGTAAATATTCTTTTGACTGTGTTCAACTGCGGCAAATTTTAAACCATTAGTAGAGGCAGTCACTTTGAACCCGGCCGGTAATTTAAACACACTGTCGCCATGAGACTCAAATACGCGAGTGTGATCAGGCAGGCTATGAAATAAATCATGAAAATGTTTAATTGCTAGTTCGGCCGGCCCGTATTCTTTTTTGCCTGGGTTAACCTTGCCACCCAGCATATAAGCAGTCAACTGCCAGCCGTAGCATATACCTAGGATGGGAATACCTAATTTAAAAATTTCCTTATTAATTTTAGGAGCGCCTTTTCCGTAAACGGATGATGGCCCGCCGGATAAAATAATACCGGCAGTTTTATCTTTTTTAATTTTTTTTAAAGCGTTATGGGGGTCTATAATTTCTGTAATTACCCCCAAATCTGCAAGACGCCGACCAATTAAATGCGTAGTCTGGGAACCAAAATCAATGATAATAATTTGTGCCATAGCAATTGATTAATTAATCATAATAATGTTATTATAAAATAAAGAGAAAAATTATCAAAATTTTATGAAATACTTCCTTTTCCCCACACATAGTAACCTGGGTTTGGCTCAAAAAATCATTAGTAAATCTAAACACCTGACCCAGGGCAAATGTAAAATCACCCATTATCAAGATGGAGAAATTTTAGTGCATATCAATGGGCAAGTTAAGCACAAAAAAGTCTATGTGCTCGGAGCGACTTTTCCGCCGGCGGAAAATGTACTGGAGTTAATTATTTTAATTAATACTTTAAAAGAAAACGGGGCGCGAAAAGTAGTGGCCTTAATCCCCTACTTTGGTTATGGCAAGCAAGATCGCAAAAAATATTCAGGTGATGCTATGAGTGCTAAGCTAATGGCAAATATAATTGAGCTGGCTGGGGCAAGTGAGATTATAGCGCTTGATCTGCATAGTCAGCTGGTGAAAAAATATTTTAGCAAAAAAATAACTAACTTGAGTGCTAATCAACTACTGGCTGAATATTTCCTGCACTGTCATTGCGAGGAGCGACCAGAGGAAGCGACATGGCAATCTCGTCGGAAATTAAATAATGACTGGACCGTTATTGCCCCTGATAAAGGCGGGATCAAACGTGCACAAGCGTTTGCCAAGCATCTAAAAATAAAAAATATTGCTTATATTGAAAAATTCAGGCCGCAAATTGATCAAAGTAAAATAGTTAATCTAACAGGAGACGTTAAAGGTAAAAACTGTATTATTGTGGATGACTTATCGCAAACCGGCGGCACTTTAATCGAAGGCGCTAAATTTTTGAAGAAAAAAGGTGCTGGTGATATCTATGTGGTTTTAACTCATCTGGTGGCCACTGGCCCGGTGGTAAAAAATTTAAATAAAGAAAAGAATATCAAAGAAATTATCATCACTGATTCAATCAAATTGCCGGTAGGAATCAGAAAAAATAAAAAATTTGGAGTAGTTTCATGTGCAGAATTATTTAGCCATAAATTGAACTAATATGCGTCACGAGTTAGACAGTAATTTATTTAAGTTTAGCGACCTGCCCTTGACACAGTTGTCACACACGTTTGCTGAATGTTCAATCTGGCTGGCAGAAGGTATGGCTGACAGAATGGCTACTTTTGATTTGGTGGTGAGAGATATGCCGGTTAACAGGAATTATTTGGTGGCGGCCGGATTGGAAGAGATTGTAAATTATTTAATGCAACTCAAATTTAATCGTGATCAGATTAAATTTTTAAGTGACGATAAATTGATTACTCCTGAATTTGCCAAATATTTAAAAACACATAAATTCAGCGGGGATGTTTATGCTATGCTCGAGGGAACCGTATTTTTCCCGGGTGAGCCGATGGTGCGGGTGACGGCACCAATAATTGAAGCAACGTTGATTGAAGTATTTATGTTTAATGTGGCTAGTTCCAATGTCGGATTTATGAGCAAGGCGGCGCGATATAAGACTTTAGCAGATCAAATTTTTATCAGTATCGGCATGATGAGGCCACATTCATTTGAATCAGGGATAAAAGCTTCAAGAAGCGGTTATATTGCCGGACTGAAACCAGATTCTTTCCCAATATTCTCTAAAAAATTTAATATCCAACCAACAAAATATATTATTAACGGCCAACATCTATTTATTAAATCATTTAAAGATGAACTGACTGCTTTTGAAAAAATAAATGAATACTTTCCAGACAATGCCTCGTTTATGATTGACACCTATAACTTTAGTACAGGACTTAAAAACGCAATTAAAGTTGGCTTGGCCATGAAACAACGCGGGCAGCAGCTGCGGTTTGTAACTATTGATGCCGGTGATCTCCACCAATTGACCTGTCGGGCTAGACAAGAATTAGATCAAAACGGATTAGAAAAAGTGGGAATTTTAGTAGCCAGCAATTTGGATGAATATAAAATTAAAAAATTAATAGAACAAAATACGCCGGCTGATTATTATGTGACCGCCACCGAATACAATACTTTGGCTGATTCACCCAAGCTGGAGGTGGTATACAAACTGGCCGAATTGCGGCAAGGGAAAAATATTCAATATTGCGCCAAACTAACACCGGGTAAAGAAAGTTATCCGGCCCGCAAACAAGTGTTTCGCAAATTTAAAAAGGGAAAGATGATTGGCGATGTAATTGGTTTGGATAACGAAAAACTGGGTACTCCCCTGCTAAAACCAATTATTAAGAAAGGCAAGCTGGTATATAAATTACCAAAATTGAACCAGATTAGATCATACACTGACAAGCAATTAAAACAATTACCAATCAAATTACTTGATATTGAGAAACAGCATAGTTATCCGGTCAAAATCAGCTCGAAATTAACGAAGTTGTTTGAGGGGGTGAAGAAGCAACATGGGTAGCAAAGGTGCCCCACTCTAATTTACCAAAGGCCAGATTTTATCCTGGTCTTTTTTTGACGGGTAGGGGCGACCCTTGCGGTCGCCCTTGAAGCTGCCGTCCTAATTTTACCGGTCTATTTAGGCGCCATTGAGGGCGGCCATAAAGGCCGCCCCTACACCACTTTTCCCGCTCCTCGCGAGGGATGGGAGAAAAATGGTTAAATTATTGGGGGTTTTGGCCATGTTGACTTGACACAGCCCCCGGCTATTGCTAAACTGTAAATAATCTGACAATTTATTGTTAATTGTTAGTTGTTAATTGTTAACTGATCAAAAACATGGCACATCGTAAAGCAGGCGGATCCACAAAACTAGGCCGCGATTCAATCTCAAAAAGACTAGGAACTAAAGTAACCCAAGGGCAACAAGTGAAGGCTGGGGCAATTTTGGTGAGACAGCGGGGCACTAAAATACATCCGGGTAAAAATGTTAAAAAAGGCGGGGATGATTCTTTGTATGCTATTAAGAGTGGAAAAGTTAAATTTGCAACCAAAAAGGTTAAAAAGTATGATAATAATCTCAAGTTAACGAAGTTTGTCAGCGTCAACTAGGTCAATTACTGTTATCCTTGGAGCGAATTTTGTTCGAATTAATCGAATAAAACAAAATAAGAGATCAAACTATGAAAACCCGCACTTGTGCGGGTTTTCTGATTAATTTGCAAGCCTAAGAATTCGGTTTTTTATTCGGGATATAATTCGGTTGTAATTCGAGTAAGGATTAGCTGTCTTAAAAGCTATAATGAGCTCTCTGATGCCTCGGTTTCTGCCTTTTTAACGGCTTCGCCCAACTTAGATCGTTCTAAAATTTCAGCGGTTATTAAACTGCGATCACGGCCATATTTTAGCCGAGAAAGTTCTTTAATCTGGCTAGCAAGCTCTTTATCCCCTTCTTCTGGCGGAAATGTAGCCATATTAAAAGCCCTGGAAGCAGTGTTGCCAATCAAAAGTCTGATATAAGCAGTATATTTTTCTATATTAATAACATCATATTCAGCAAAAACAGGCGCAAACTGCTTGGCCATGGTTTCTGCATCTTCAACTCCCACTCTAAAAGCAACCATAGTGCCAGCATTACCGAAAACAGCATCGCGAATACTGGTATCATTATTTTTTACTAGTTGGCCTATATATTGATGGGCCATAATTAAATTTAATTTATATTTTCTGGCTTCAGCTAAGATGGTGGCGATAGAGTCAGTAACATAATTCTGAAACTCATCAATATAAAGATAAAAATCCTTGCGTTCGCTTTCGGGTATATTAGCCCGACCTAAAGCAGCCATCTGCAACTTAGAAACAGCAATTAAGCCGAGTAAGTTACTATTAACTTCGCCGACCTGACCTTTGGATAGATTTATTATCAAAATTTTCTGCTTGTCCATAACTTCCCGGAAATCAAAACCTGATTTTGGCTGTCCGATGATGTTACGCACCATTTCATTTTCTACAAATCGGCCTACCTTTGATATTAAATAACCCAGCATTTCCGATTTATGAAAGTCGGACGTTTTAGCCATTTCTTTTTCCCAAAAAGCTCGCACCATTGGATCAGTTACAAATTGGAGTTTGTATTTCTGAAACTCTTCATCAGTAAACATACGCGGAATTTCGACAATAGTGCCCGGATTTTTTTTGTCAGACATTAAAGTCATCATTGCATTGCGCATGTTATGCTCGAACATAGGGCCGATCATTGCCGGATCAGTAACCAGTTTATAAAAAATTTGGATCATTTCCTGGGTGACAAAATCCATTTCTTCCGGAGTTTCTGCTTCAAGGATATTCATCCCAACCGGACGCTCAATATCAGCTGGATTAAAATATACCAAATCTTCAGCTCTTTCTTTAGGGATAAACTCTAATACTGTTTCTGCCAGACTGCCGTGGGGATCAACCACGCAAACCCCTTTGCCGGCTTGTATATCCTGCTTGATCATGTTTTCCATTAAAACAGACTTGCCTACGCCTGTCATCCCGATTATATATACATGGCGGCGGCGATCAGCTTCATCCAAGCGCACCAATACCTCTTGGCTACGATAGACATTTTTACCCAGAACAATACCTTCTTTAGGCATATCTACTGGTGGCGGAGCCTTGCGACTTCGAAGCCAGTTTATATTTGGAGTTTCGCAATTGGGCAACGGAAAATGAAATACTGAAGCCATCTCTTCAGTATTCAGAACCATTTTATTATTTTCGCAAAAATTACGGTAAATAAAATCATTTACCAGTCGAGATATATTTTTAGGAGCTGATTTAATAAAACGATTTCCGTATTCAAAGATACTATATTGATTAAAAGAATTGATAATATCATCTAAATAAGATTTAGCACTATGGTCATCATCAGCAGATACTAATATCCTAATGTTAACATCAAGACCTGCTTTGGAAGCTTTTTCTTCGATTGCTTTAGCTGTCTCCTCTTCCAAGGCTGACATTTTATACGGGGAAGTGAGCCTTTTATCCTGCATTTCCATTTTCTTCTGTTCACTGGTTTTACCGCTAACTCCGGCGTCAAAAAGCTCTTTAGCGCCACGGAAAAATACATTGCCAGCTTTACCCAAAAAACCGTTGACTCCGGCTTGCTTCATGGCCTTATTTAAGCTCTGGCCTTTTTGCATCTCATGGACTACATTAATACCAGAACGGCGCCATTGTTTTTTTGATGACCGAATAATAAATTGGATAACCGCGCCATCGCTTTCGCTTAGCTTACTTAGAGAATTAGTTACTGCATCCATAGGATCAGAATCCATTTTACGAAATGTTTTTATTGGAAATATAAAATTGCGGGCAAACCTTAAATAAGCACCGGCTACTTTGTGATGAGGCTTAAATATATTATAGTCGCTAACTTCTGTAATTTGGGCGTGGGGATACTGGCCATGAATCTGTTGCTCGATATAACGCCTTAAATATTGAGGGACAGCTACATAAAAATATATACTATTGTCTTTAGCTACTATTTCAACTGATACGTGGTCAGTTCGGCCAAATAAAACTGTATTAGGCCCATATTGAGCCCTCATACCGCCAATAGAAGCAAACATCTCTTCAGCTTGAGCAATTTTTTCCCATATTTTTTCTTTGGTTAATTCTTGCTTTGAATCTTCTTCGCGTAACTCTTTGGGTAATCCAACCAGAAGCACTACTTTTTTAAAAGCATGAGGCAAACTGGTGCCAGATCGGATTGAACGCCTAATAACCATTACTGCTAACCATAAAAAAAACAATAATGCCGCTATGAAAACGAATATTTTAATTAGCAATGGAATGATATTATTATAAAAATCCATATATAAAATTATGGCTTTAAATTTTAAGATTATTCTTTTTTGATGGTTGATTTTATTATTTTATCAGTTTTTATTTTAGCTTCCTGCTCTAAAAAAAATTTATTCACTCCGGGGATGAGCCTAAGCCAGCGCTTAATCAACTCGAGCACTTTGACAGCGACTGATTTTCCGATTAATATTACCTTTTCTATTTCCCTCGCAGTGCGCTCCCCTTCTTCTTTAAACAGACGACGATGGTCATGATCCATGCTAAAATAAATCTCATCTATATCCTCTTCCATAATCTTTTCAATCTTCTGCATATTGATTGATTTTGAAACCTGTATTTGGGGCGACGACAAAGCAGCCTGACTGGGTGATCCAGAAGGTTGGTCTGATTCTATTTTTTTTATTTTTTCGCGTGATTGCTTTTCTAATTCTTCTTTGGATCTTTGTTTATCGCTCTCGATATTGACTTCGGACTCTTGCTCGCTAACTTTGGTTCTAGATGTTGTTTCAGTTTCGTTTTTTAATTCGTCGGATTTTTTTTCGCGCGAGAAAAAATTTTTTAATGTTGACATTAATTTAACCTAAAAATTATATTTATCTTGAAACTAGATAAAATTTTATACTACCACTTATTATTTTAGCACAACTAATGTTTTTGTGCTATAATATAATTAATAATGTTTAATATAAAATAAAATGCAAAATATCCAAGAAATTAAAACAAAAAAACTTACCTGGATTAATATAACTAACAGTAATAAAGATAATATAAAATACTTAAAAAATGAATTTGGGTTCGATCCCTTAGACTTGAGCCAATCACTCCCCAGTATGCAACGACCCAAGATACATGACCATAAAGACTATATATTTATTATCCTCCAATTCCCATTTTATGACAAGGATATGAGGACGATTGAGGCGGCTGAAATCGATATGTTTGTCAAAAAAAAATATCTAATAACATCGCACACTGGCGAGCTGACACCTTTAGTGGATATGTTTAATATGTATTTAAATGACCAATTAGCTAGGATACAACTTGAAAAAGAAGATTTGCCCGGCCTGATTTATAAAATATTCCATAAATTATATAATTATTGTTACCCGATTTTAAATGACATCGATAATGATATTAGTGAAGCTGAAAAGGGAGTTTTAGATCATTCGGCTAAAAAAACCATAGAACATATACTATTGACCAAAAGAAATATTGTTGATTATGAAAAAATAATGCAATCACATGCCAGGATTTGGGAAAAATTCTGGGAATTTGCGTCTAAATTCAAGTTTGATTTAAAAACTTCAAACTATTTCAGGAATTTAATGGATTACTCCAACGATATTTGGGATTATTTGAAAAATTATAAAGATACTATAAGCGCCTTGCATGAAACTCAAGAAGCAATGACCAGCTTTAAAACCAATCAAATTATGAAAACCTTGACTATTTTTTCAGTAGTAGTGTTTCCATTAACATTGCTGGCAGCAATATTTGGGATGAATACCATGAATTCAATGCCTTTTGTTAACAATAAATATGATTTTTGGTATATAATAGGTATTATGTTTGTCGGCATGATAATAATGTTTTGGTTTTTCAAAAGAAAAAAGTGGCTTTAGGGCAAATCAGTGGTAAACCTTGGATAAAAAAGAGTTTTTTAAAATCCGTCTTACTGTCATAGAGACGGATTTTTGGTTGTTGTTAGCTATCGATTTTATTTTTTATTAACTCTACAGCCAACGCTTGCGTTTAAATATAAATATGGTAATGAAAACAAAGAATAAAACTAATATGAACATCATCCAAATAATGAGGGGTGAATCTGAAAATGGTAGATTGATATTCATCCCATAAATTCCTGACAATAAAGTCAGGGGCAGCATACCAACAGAAATAATAGTCAGCACTTTTATTATCCGATTTGTGGTATGGGTTAGAAGCGAATCATGGACTTCGAGTAAATCTTTCATTGCATATTTGCGGTTGTCAAGAAAATTCCATACTTTTTCTACATAGTCATCAATATCGTCAAAATAAACATCGAGGTCATTTGAAAAAAATTTTGTTTTTAGTTTTGATAAAGTTTCAAATACTTCTCTTTGGGGCTCAAAAATTCTCTTTAAAGCCAGTATTTTACGCCTTAGATAGGCGATTTCGCGGGCTGTTTCCTGGTTGACCTCCTCGCTATAAACTTGATCCTCAAGCTGGCGCACTTTTTTGGATATATAATTTATTATTGGCTTGGTATCTAAATAAAGCTTGTCTAATATTCGATAAAGTAAATAACCACAGCTATGGCTAAAACAGCTTTTCCGAAAGCCAGCACTATTCTGAATTTTATAATAAAAATTACGCATTGCTTTTAGTTTATTTTTCTGAATAGTGATAATAAAATCATCTCCTAAAAATATATCCAACTCCATGAAATCAATTCGGCCGTCATAGCGGTTAAGGTTTGGGAACTGGAGAATTAAAAATAAATAATTATTATAAACATCTACTTTTGATTCTTCAGCTTCGCCTTTGACATCTTTGATATCCATCGGATGAAATTTAAAATTCATTTTCAAAAACTCTAAAGCCTCGTCATCAACTTTATTAATATGATGCCATATAACTTTATTTTGTTTTATGGTTTTAACTGACATAATATTCGAATTGAGGGAATATAAAATAAATTAACAAATCATAACAAGATAACAGCTTAAGTTAAATCAGTCAAACGAGATATAGAAATATAAATGATTTAATCGCAAATTAATTATACCAAATATAACCCTAATATCCAAACCATCGCATAATTAAAAAAAACAGGATTCCAAGCATAACCCCGCCGAATAATTGCAATACAGTATGTTTTTTTTGGATTAATCTTGACCAGCAGACTACTGGAATCAGGATAAAAATCCATACAAATTTCCAATCATAAAGCATATTGACAAAAAAACTGCTAGCAGTAATTATCAGCGAATGATTGCTTATTTTCCAAAAAAAATTTATAGACATAACTATCAAGCCGATTGTAATGGCGGCAATAATCAGTCTTAAAATAAAATCAGGTCCGGATAATGACCAAATCAAAATCACGGCTAAAAACCAGTAAAAAATAATCGCAACGATATATGGAGTGCGCTGGTGACGATCGGTAAAATCAATATCTGATATTTTCCCTTTTTTGAGTCCGAGCCAGACAGTGATTATTGGCAGTATGCCTAAAAATATAACCAAAATAAAAGCCCAGAATAAGCGGTTGTAGCCATCAACGTGATGTGAAAAAATTGAAACTATACCTAAAGGTAGTAGTAAAATTATAGGATCAAATATGCGAGATATTATATATGCAATTTTTATTTTATTTAACTTTGGCTTTAGAAACATAAAAATTATAGTTCCGAGCTAACTAGAATTAATAATTGGTCTAAAAAATTTACAAATAAATTTTTTTTGGTTTTAGTATTTAGGTTATTTTTAATATGGGCTATATCAAGAGCCACGTCCCGATAGCTGCCGATTATACGCTCAAAAATTACAAGCCAACATTTAGTTATGAAAATTCTTTTGTTTTTCTTTTCAGATGAAGGGGCTAATGAGTATACTAAGTTAAAAAAATTTTTTAAATATTTAAAATGTTGATGGTGCAATCTAATTTCAGTGGAATTAAAATTAAACCAAGCTGGCCAGACAATCCAGCCGAGATCATAACCCCAGTAACGCTGGCTGACGCCTTTAAGGTCAATAAAACCTATTTTTCTTTCAGGCAAAGCGACTAGGTTGTCAGTAGCAAATTTCCATTTAGCTGGATAATGTTCTGCCCAAAAAAAATTATATTTATTATTGTTTATAATACTGGCTGCGATTTGAGGATGTTTAATCAGATGGCTTCCTTGATTAAAAAATTGTTCTAATTTTTTACGGCAATTTATTTTTTTTAATTTAAGTCCGCTTCCAATATACTGCCATTCCCAAAAAGATTTTATTACCGGTTTAAGCCAGCCGGGGGCTAATAAATGATTAGTTTTAATCTTTTGCAATAGGTCAAATAATAATTTCCCGTCTAAATATTGTTCAATCTCATAATTTAATTTTTTGTTAATGGTATATATTTTAGGAATGACTAAATAATCGCCTTGATATCCATCAGGGAAAAAATCAACTGGGCGGTGTTCTCCAATCCTTAAGATTATTTTCTTTCCTTGCCACTGCCCCAAGATGACATCTTTATCCTTTTCTTTTTGATAAGTGTCAAAAATTTTAATAATTTTAATTCCTTTTTGTACGCATATTTGATGACGAAGTTTGATTAGGGGTTTGAATTCGGCCATAATATTAAGGTTATGCAAATGATAAATAAATCACTTGTTACTTATAATTAATTACTGCCCTAGCTCCAATATTCCAACGCTTTTTTTAGCTCTGGGTGATTTTTGGCATAATTTTTTAAATCAATTCCCTTCTCCACTGCATCCACTGCCTGCCGACAGGCTCGCGCGCCAGCGATTGATCCGTCGGTATGGCCATGTAAACCGCCGCCAAAATTAATTACAATATTATGACCTAAAATTTTAACTAAATCCGGCACCAGCCCGGGATGTAAGCCGCCTGATGCGATCGGCAATACCGGCTTAATGTCAGACCAGTCATCGGATTGATTATTTACCCCAAACCAGTCCTCCACCATGCTTTGATTAATTTTTTTTACTGTTTGTTCTGTTCCTTCCATTTTACCGACCACAGTCCCAGTGTGAAGCTGGTCAATGCCAGTTAGCCGAGCTAATTTGGCTAATAGTAGCATAGTCATGCCGTGGCGGGAATTTTTAGTAAACATACTGTGTCCAGCCCGATGGCCATGTAAAATCAAACCTAGATTCTGCCGGCGTAAAAAATCAACATTATCCAACCCGCAAGCAACCAGATCAATCATCACCACCCTGCCTCCACTGCGTTTAACTAATTTAGCCCGCTCCAGCATCACATCAGCCGGGCCAGTGACATTAAACACATGCATCTTCTTTTGGCCAGTCTTGGTTTCAGCCTTTCGTTTAAGATCTAAAACATATTTAACCCGATCGCGAAATAAGTTGAAACGCATATTAGTCAGGTTCTCGTCGTCTTTAACTAGATCAATTCCATTCATCCAAATATCATAAGCTAATTTGGCATGTTGACGGGCAGTTAATCCTAGTTTTGGTTTTATGATTGAGCCAATAATTGGTCTTTGGTCTATTATTAAAATCCTTCTCACCCCCTCTATCCCATAAGCCGGGCCTGAAAAAGCATTTAAATATTTTTGCGGAAATTCGATATCAAGCAGGCGCAGATTTTTAATAACCTTCATACTAAACACATTGCCAGCTAGACCTGACAATAGCTGGGTAATATTCCCGCGCTCAAATAAATCAAGTGGATAGGCAATGTGAGCAACTTTATTTTTGTAATCCAGCTTAAAAATTTTGGGACCCAATTTTTTTTGGGTCTTTTTGCTTAAAGTAGATAATTTAGTCCAAGTGCCAATGGAAGATTCAGCTGCAACTTCAGCCGCAGCTTTGGATAAACCAAATTTGCTTTCAATATAATAGTTGGCGATCAGGTGGGATTTAAGAAAGGGGTTGGTATTTAGTTGGAGATATGGAGATTTTTGCATATTATTATAAAATAGTTTGTGTTTATATCCGTTGGTTGGGCCCTCTGACTGTTGGTTCAGATCTCTAACCTGAACCATATATTTCTATATTTCCATATATTTCAAGGCTGTAAGGATTAATGATACTGGTATTGGAATTTTGCAGCTATTATGCTTAATACATTTTGAAAATTAATACTGCTTATTAAATATGTGTTAACTTCAATGTAATCGGGCAAAAATATATCAATTTGAGCCTGCAATACTTACCTTCTTAACATGTTCCTGATAAACTTTTATTGCTTGTTTAAATCTACTTTTACTTCCATCAATATTTTTAAAATCAATCTTTGCTAGTTCTTTCCGAGCTAAATCTATACCTTCTTGATTATATTGTTTCTCCAAAGTTTCGGCTTCTGGATCTAAAACAGGAATAGGTTCTATATTGCCTGGACCGAATAAATTTTTACACATAGGTAAAATTTCCGAATGCATATATATTTTTAAGAAACCAGCGATATTACTTTTAACCTCATCATCTATCCAAGATGTATTATTAATCCATTCCTGTAATTCGGGGGTAATATTACCCTCTTTAAGCTCTGTTAGCATATTATGTTTATGTTCGTGGCCGAGTACCTTAACAATAATATGCCCCTGATATTTATTGTCCAAAGTATTTATCATAGAAGCCATGTTGTTAATTATTTCTGGTTCGGAAAAATAATCTACATAGCGTTCCATACTAGCAAGAAAAGAATAACCGGCTTCACTATTAATTTTGTTTAAATATTCAACTATTTTATTCATTTTATCTGCCGATAATTCGCCATTGTCATAATTATTATAAAATGACGACTTTGATAGTATCATTCTATAAACATTTTCATAGCTATTCATTTTTGCCATTGATTTATAATAATTAGAAACATCTATATCGGGGTGTAATATTCTTATGATTTCAGCTCTGGATTCTTCGTTTGCCCCCTCATAAGATGAAATAAGTTGGTCTTCAACTGAATCCAATTTATCATTAAGCATGTCTATCTCTGTCTGACTGGCATCCGTAGGCAAGTTATAACGATTATTTAAAGCAATCTTATATTTTTGAATGAGACTATTTACGATCGAGCTAGGTTCGGGCTGTTCACTTGTTTGAAGCTGGATTGGAGTTTGCTTACTTTCAACAAACGGGGCTTCTTCTTTTATGTTAGTAACTCTGGGGCTGGACTTTATGGCTGTGTCTATTTTATTTTGCCCATGATTACCGCAAGCTTTTAATAATTCTTCTACTTTTTTAATTTTTTCTTGCAAAATATAAATTTTTTCAGCGTCAGTTTCATTTTCAAGATTTTTTTCAAGCGATTTAATATTTATACCCAAATGTATAACGATATTTTCTAGGATTCTTTTTTTATTTTTAAGTGATTCATTATTTATTATATCCTCGATTTGCTTAAGTGCTATATCATGGTTTTCGTTTAAATCATTGATTTTATCATCAAAATCACTGTTGGGTTCTCTTTTTCTACTAGGTTGACCTGGTTTTGATTCTAAAATATCGTCTGGATTTTGAGCTGGGGCGCTTTCTGTTTGTTCTTCGGGTCCGTTTTTTTCTTCACCAGGTATAAAATTTTCCCTAGTAATATAATTTGAAATTGCTTTTTTTTCCTCTGGTTCTAATTTACTTAGGTATTGATTTAACTCTAATATTAATTTATTTATCTCATCTATTTTTTTTAATGTTTCCATAATTTTTAAATAATCATACCCGATCTTAACTGTCGAACCAAGAGTTGATACTATAGCACCATATATAATTATTTTTTTCAATCTACTATTTTTTTTAATATTTTCCAATAATCTATTCTTTGATCCACACTTGTTTGCAGTTAAATTTTCTAAGATAGTGTTTAATTTTCCCTCATATTTTTTATAAACCTGATTTAAAGTATTTTTTAATTCGCCTGATAATGTGTATTCCTTACAATCACCCCTTTTGCCTGGAATAAAATCAAACTTGCCATCTGCCCTTTTATGAGAGGGCAGGTTGGTATGATAAGGCCGGTTGGTATAAGTATACGATGGAGTAAATCTTCTCTTAAACATAATAAAATTAAACTTAATTAATAATAAATTAAAATATTGTAAAATAATATCCGTTGGTTTGGCCCTCGGGCTGTTGGTTCAGATCTCTGACCTGAACCATATATTTCTATATTTCCATATATTTCAAGGCTGTAAGGATTAATGATACTGGTATTGGAATTTTGCAGCTATTATGCTTAATACATTTTGAAAATTAATACTATTAATCAGGACATT
>Ga0272441_10000827_pt1 | contig 68071 bp, 36 predicted proteins | sample SSMProp6N_FD_193582 | JGI IMG/M metagenome (GOLD analysis project Ga0272441, IMG submission 193582) | Marine sediment archaeal communities from Little Sippewissett salt marsh, Falmouth, MA, United States - SSM-Prop-6N | ecosystem: Environmental > Aquatic > Marine > Wetlands > Sediment ... | reverse complement strand
GGACCAGTACATATACCCCCAATATAATCCGGCGGAATATAATATTTTACTGATGTTCGACGACGGTTTTCACGGCGACGGCGACCCGGGTGATGGTATTTACGGCGCGCAGATTCCCGCACAGGCAGACGGTACAATCATCGAATTTTTCGTCGAAGCTCAGGATATTTCCGGCAATTATCGCACATGGCCCGCCGCGAGTGTGATGGACGGCATACCAGAGCAGGTTACAAACGCGCTCTACCAGGTCAACGCCGGATTCGACGACAGTACGTGGATACCCGGCAGTCAGCCGATTTACTTTATTATCTTAACCGAAGTCGAGCGAGGCAGACTGGAAGATATCGGAGACGGAGGGGACCCGTGGTTCGGGGAAGGCGGAACGAACGCCCAGATGAACGTAACTTTTATCAGCGTCGATGGGACGGACATAAAGGTAAGATACGGCGTTGGTATCCGCAACCGGGGCAACCAGACCCGCACGAGGCCGGCAAATACGCCGATGAACTACCGAGTAAACTTCCGGAGCGACCGCCCCTGGAAAAATGTCACGGCAATCAATCTCAACTGCAAGTACCCGCACCTGCAGTTAGCCGGCAGTGTTTTATTCCAGCTCGCGGGACTGCCTGCGGCAAACGCAACCGCCGTTCAGGTGAGGGTCAACGGCGAGAATCTCGCTCTCAACGATTACAATGTTACGTATGGCTCGTATGTTCATATGGAAGTTTACGACAGTGACTGGGCCGCCAATCATTTTCCCGACGACAGCAACGGCAATCTTTATCGCTGCACGTACGCGATACTGCCGAATGGAAGCAGAAGCTATGCGGATTTATATTACAGGGAGGCGCCCGGTGATATCCCGAATCCGGACGATTATCGCGACAACTATCCCAAGCGTACGAATGCCTCCGCGGACGACTATTCGGACCTGTTTCATTTGATAGACAAACTTAATAATCCGGATATCCTGGATGAGAATTTTATATCGGAAGTGGCAACAGCTATCGATATCGATCAATGGCTCAGATATATTGCCTTCGATGCCCTGGTGGGCAATAGGGAAGGCGGATTGACCACCGGCAGGGGCGATGATTTCGCGATGTATCGCGGGATCGAGGACATGAGATTTTTGCTTATGCCGCACGATCTGGATACGATATTGGGCAGTGGATATGACCCGGACCGTGACATTTTCACCTACGACGATGTCAGGGGTCTGGACCGACTGCTTCATCATCCGGATATTATAAAAAGATATTACAGCCAGTATCAAAACCTTGTGGAGACGGTTTTTTCGCCGGAATATATATATCCGGTAATCGATCAGTTACTCAGTGACTGGGTGCCGGAATCCGAAATCAGCGGCAACCATGGGATTCAGGAATTTATTGTCGAACGCATCAGTAACATAATTTCCGACAGCACACAAAATCCAGATATAACTCCGCAAATAAATCGGCAATTCACTGTAAACTGCGATTTACCGCCGTTCGACGGAATGTTCCGGACCAACAGCAATAGCATCGAAAGGAATATTATACATGGTACGGCCAACGCAATCGAAACCTGGTCGATTACGGTGAACGGTATTCTCGCCAACTGGTCCCAGAAATCGGGCACATGGTCGAACAGCGGGAAAATCACGCTTAATCCGGGGATTAATCGTATTATCGTACAGACCTTCGACGGCCCTAACGGCACCGGCAAAGAACTGGAATGCGGATATGTCGATATCTGGTACGACACCGGCCTAACCAATAATTATCCGAAAAATACCTCCGAGGAAAATTCGGATGAAAATCCGCAAAACTCTAATCCACCCGGGATAGAATCTGAGCTGGCTTTGAATTTAGTCACTCGTGACAGCTACCTGCCGGGCGTTCCCGTTCTTGTCCGCCTTGAGATACTTGCCGATGACGGCAATATTGAGCGGGATATTTGGGATGCCACGGCGTCTCTTTCGGTGGATAATCCCGATGTCAATATGTCCACCGGCGAGGTCGTTCTGTATAACGGCTTAGGCAGCTCTCTCGTGACATTTTCGGGAAACGGAGACCTTACCCTGACCGCCGAGGTCTTGGGAATGCAAATACAAAAGTCACTTACCGACTGGAGCAGCCAGCCGGTCAACACCGTTTCGGGAATTCTCACTAACTCGGCCATATGGAGCGGAATATATCATATAACAGGCGGAGATTTTTCAATCCCGGACGGAGTGACGCTGACATTAAATCCCGGCACGATTGTATTAATCGACGGAACTGAATCCGGTACCAACGGCACGGATATAAACGTGGAAGGCTCGATTCAGTCACTCGGTACTTCGGAGGCCCCGATTACTTTTACCGCATACACCGCCGGTCAAAACTGGGGTAAACTATATCATAACAATGCCGAGCCGTCCGTTTTCCTTTACACTAACATCAATAACGCCGGACACTCGCCGCGGATGGGACATTCGAATTCCGGGCCAACAATTCATGCGTTGGACTCCACCTTCATTTTCAATCGTGCAAACCTTACCGATAATGCCGGCAAACTCATGCATGTAACTTCCGGCTGCGAACTTACTTTTCACAATTGCCTGTTCGCAAGGTCGATAATGGGACCGGAGATATCCGGCTCGTCGATAATATTCGAAAACAGCTGGATTACGGATATGCGGGCAAACGACGACGGCGACGGAATCTATGTTCATTCTCAGGAGGACGGGCAGACCTGCATCCTGCGGGGAGGAGTTTCAGTAAATATGGATGACGACGGAATCGATTTGCTCGGTGCCGATATTACTATCGAAGACTTTATCGTTCGCGATTGCAAAGACAAGGGCATCAGCGTATACGGCGGACAAACAAATATTAACCGCTGCCTGATTGTGGAAAACAACAAGGCCCCGGAAGACCCTACTGTGGCAAGTTTAGCCGCCAAGTCACGCGAGGGAGAATCCGTCGTGGTAAATATCGATCAGAGCACGATTGTCGCTTCAAAGAGCGAAGGCATTATGGACATCGGCATACAATCCCACAACAAGTACGATGTTCAGAGCGGCACGATTATCTACAACATTACAAATTCGATAATCGACGCCACCGACCCCGTCGATGTCCAGGAACCCTATCTCGAATCGGACATTCATATTACCTACTGCAATACTTTCGGCGAAACATGGCCGGGCAACGGCAATTTCAATAGCGACCCGTTTTTCGTTAACCGCTTAAATCATGACTATCGGCTGGCGTCAAACTCGCCGTGTATCGATGCCGGCGACCCCTCAGCCGATCGCGACCCGGATCAAACGATAACCGACCTGGGATATTTCCCTTTCGAGCAGGGACAACAGGAATTCTCTGAATACGCAATAACCGAAGATACCATCTGGACACCACTGGACGGCCCCTACCGCATTACCGGAGAATTGACAGTTCCATCCGGAGTCACCCTGACGATACTGCCGGGAACCAACGTTTTCTTCGAGCAAAATGCAGGTATAATTATCAACGGCACACTCATCGCGGAAGGCACACAGAATAATCTGATTCGTTTCACTCGCAGGCCGGGTTTTTCCGGGACGTGGAACGGACTTCAGTTCGCCGATTCGGCCGGTGAGAACAGGATTATTTACGCCGTACTCGAATACGGCCATACGAACAACGGAATGATAGGCCTGGTTAATTCCAAACTGCTGGTTGATTCCGTGACCTTCGATAACAGCACTTTATGGCGTATCCGTACAAGGGACTCGTCACTTATAGTTCGAAATTCAGTCTTCACCGATGTTGTGGCCCCCGGCCGGAATCCTACCGACAACCGCAGCGAACATATATGGGGAAGCGGCATCATGCCGGACGGCGAGCTTATTATCGAAAATAACGTCTTCGGCAGAACACCGGGACATAACGACGCAATCGATTTTGACATGGCGGAGTTACCCGGCCCGATTCCGCAAATACTAAATAACCTGTTCACCGGCGGTGGAGATGAAGCACTTGACCTCGAAGCCGATGCTCACATCGAAGGCAATATTTTCATGCACTATCACGAGGATATCTATAACACGGACCCGGGCGAGAGCAACGTCTTTTCTCTCGGAAGAGAAAAGAACATAATGGTCGCCCGTAATATCTTCTACGATGTGGACCACGTTATATTAGTCAAGGAAGGTTCCTTTGTGAATTTCGTTAACAATACTGTAGTGGATGTCAACAGGTCAGCCCTGTATTTTGATTTGCCCGGCCAGACCGGCGGGCCTGGTCTCGGGGCATTCGTCAGCGGCAGCATATTCTGGAACAATACCGGAATTATCTTCGACTATGTAAGTCCTTCGACCCAGCTCGAAGTAAGACAATCAATAATCCCATCCGAATGGCACGATCTCGGTGACGGTAATATAGATGCCGATCCCCTCTTTGTCGATGAGCAGGTGGACTTCCGCCTGAAACCTGATTCAAGGGCTATTGGAGCAGGTCGGTGGGGACTTGATATGGGAGCTTTGGTCCCTGCCGGAGCTGCAATCAGCGGAGAACCCAAGTCCGTTACCTACCGCACAGATGCCGTATTGATAGTCGGCGGACCCGGTATAACACATTATAAATACTCTTTGAATAATCCGACAGGCCCCTGGAGCGAGGAACTATCCGCGGATGTGCCGATTGAGCTGGATGGCCTTTTGAACGGTAATTCTTATACTATTTACGCAATCGGCAAAAATTTCGCGGGCATCTGGCAAAACCCGGACAACCCGAGAGCCTCGAAGACATGGACAATTAATACTTCCTATTCCGAACTGGTAATAAACGAGATATTGGCTAATACAATCGAAACCAATCCCGATTTGATAGAGTTGTATTATGATGGCCCGGAGCCGCTCGATCTTACCGGCATGAGCCTTACTGATGACCCCACAGAGCCGCGCAAATTCATTTTCAATTCGCTGTCTATGACAACTACCATAATGCAACCGGGCGATTATCTGATTCTTTACGGCGACCAAATGACCGATGCTAAAAATCATGTTGGTTTTTCTCTGAAAGCCAAAGGCGAAGGATTATACCTCTACGATAAACCCGCAAACGGAATGAATCTCATCGATACGATAGAGTTCGGTCCGCAGATATCGGATTTCTCCATCGGTCGGGATAATTATGACAGGACATGGAAACTAAACCGCCCGACCTTTGGCCAGGCTAATATGGTCACCCCTCTCGGCGACCCGGATAAACTCAAAATCAACGAGTGGTTTGCCAACGGTGAAGTCCTGTTCGACGACGATTTTATCGAGTTATACAATTCCAATCCCCTGCCAGTAGAACTAAGCGGCTTGTACCTTACAGACAATCCGATAACTCAACCGGATAAATACAGGTTAGTACCTTTGAGCTTTATTGGTGCACAAGGTTATGCAGTTCTCAAGGCCAAGAACGGCAACGAACCATCGGATGTCAATTTCAAGCTCTCCGCCGACGGTGAGATAATCGGCCTGCTTAATGAGCAGCTTGACCCGATTGACCAGGTGTTCTGCGGTCCCCAGACAACAGATATCTCTCAGGGCCGCGCGCCCGACGGAGCAAGCAACTTCGTTTTTTTCATGCTGCCTACACCCGGTATTGCCAATATATTCGATAGTTCAACGGAGACCGAGATTACCCTTGTCTCCGAAGGTGCTGAAAAAAGAGTGCTTGTTCCGACGGAGCCTGTCGATGAAAACTGGAAAGGCGGCGGAACCTTCGATGACTCCGCCTGGTTGACAAGCACAGGAGAGCCCGGCGGCGTCGGTTACGAAAGAAATTCCGGTTACGAGAATCTGATAAGCCTCGACATCGAAGAGCCGATGCATAATAACTACACATCCTTTTACGTCCGGATTCCTTTTACAATAGATAGCAACCCGGCCAATTATAATTCGATGTCACTAAAAATGCGCTACGATGACGGTTTTATCGCTTACATTAACGGGGTCGAAGTTGCAAGGTCAAATTTCACCGGAACGTCGTCGTGGGACTCGCTCGCAAGCTCCAATCACGAAGCCGACGGCGCGAATTTCGACGCGGAAATAGATATTTCAGATTTTACAAGCCTGCTCAAAACAGGTAAAAATATCCTTGCGATTCACGGATTAAACGTAAGCACAACAAGTTCCGATCTAATAATTTCAGCGGAACTTGATGCTACCGCCACGGTTGGCGAACAGGAGTTTCCGTTTTTGGAAAGCCTGGATGTTCTGGCGGGACTGCGTGTAACAGAGCTTATGTATCATGCCGCGGGAGGAGACGGCTTCGACTATATAGAACTGCAGAATATCAGTGACATACCTATCGGTCTTAACGGCGTACGACTTGACGGCGGCATTAAGTTTACCTTTCCGGATATGCAGCTCGAATCCGGCGAATGCGTCCTGGTAGTTGGAGATATGTCCGCCCTTAATGGTACGGACATCAATATAGCGGGCCAATTCGACGGCAAGCTAAGCAATAACGGAGAGGATATTATTATCCGGCTTGCATGGCCCTTCGAGGCGGCCGTATTGAGATTTGACTATAGTGACAAATGGTACCCCGCCACCGACGGCGACGGGCAATCGCTCGAGATTATAGATCCGACAGCACATCCGGCAACATGGAGCGAACCAACAAGCTGGCGTCCTGCTGTTCCCAATCCCGGCAGATATTGAGTTATAACAGGCATTTTTAAGAAAAGGATATAGCAACTGGCGCAAAAAGTTTTTCTGTCTTTGATATAAACAGATTTTTTATGACTAAAAAGCCGTAAATCTGCTATAAAAGTATAATTTTAAGGGGGAAAAAACGCCGGGTAAAAAAAGGAAATGTCACTAACCGACGGCGGCTAAAAAGAACAACACGCCCGCCAGGATTCGAACCTGGGACCTACGGATTAGAAATCCGTTGCTCTATCCTGCTGAGCTACGGGCGCTTATTATCTAAGTCATTGTATTTTAATGACTTCATTGGCATACTGTCAACCATTTTCCCGATTACAAAGTGACGCTTACCTTTCCGGTCCGGGCGTATTCCGAAAATAGTTATATCCTGCAATAGGATAGTATATATAGATATTACTCCTGCCGAAGGTTCCGATAAACTCCGGAAATCCGGACAATACAGTAAAATGACAGCCTCCGAAACTTGTCCGTTTTTCGAGTATAACCAATTATCTTAATATTGCATCCCTCTCACATCGGTCCGGAATAAATTCAACGTTCTATAAAAATGGACCTATAAAGATTCAGCAAGGCATTGTTTTATGTATCTAATCCCGGAATGAAAACAGCCGAATACGGTTTTGCCCTGTTATTGCGCTTTATTGAAGAGGTTTATCGGAAGCTCGATAAATATTTTTTTATGTTTATTAACCATAAGGACTTACTATCCGAAATGTTTACTAAATGAGCAAAAATACAGGTGTAGAAAATATCCAAGGGCTCGTTGACCGTTTAACGTTAAGACTGTATAATGCTTTTCGGCTTTCGCAATTTTGTAAGTATAGAAACTGCCGAAGCTAATGGCTTTATTTGGAATTAAAAATATTTATTATGTACGAATCTTTTTCCGAACAGAGATTTAATTCTATTTCGCCAAAGCATGCGGCAAAAGCAGTTCAATTAATCTGCAACGCCGCTATTAAGATCGGCGGCATTAAGGCTCGAATGAGTGGTAAAGACGAAAGAGTTTTTCTCTTCGCCCCGCTTGCAAAATCGAATCCGTTGAGGGCATATAAATATTTCAGCGAATTTTTATGGAGATGGAAGCTGTCTGAATTTCATGCAGAAGCGGCCTCCGGAAATAAAATACTGAATTATTTCCGTTCATATCGAGATAGTATTAGTGTTTATACCAGTCTTCCTTTCTTGTGCTTTTTGAGAATTTCACCGGAGGATTGGTACGTTTCCGATAATAGTTCATCGAAACCGGCCACCTGAAAGCTTGAAAGTTAACATACCCCTGACAGCATAAGTTTTAGTAAAACAAAAATTATGGAGCGTTTCTCCATAAGGATGTAATATGAATAATAAGTGTGGTTCAATACGGTTTTTTTCAAAAAAAGAGCGTTTTGCACCTACCGTTACGAATAAATGTAATATTACAGAATTCACGAGAAATACGTAAGGCACGATTGGATTGTGTAATGTTTTATTAATCCCGATGCACTTCGTAAAAAACGAGCTGCATCGGTTAAACAAAAGACATAATAACAAATATAACTGCTTGTATTGCAAGGCATTACGCAAAAGCTTTTTGCTGCGCCCCACGAGAACGGAGTCTGCGCTGTTATCGAAATCCGACAGATTTGTAATAACATCGATATTCCGGCCCATAAGAAGGTGTTATTTAACTAATGAGCATACATACCCGATAACCGGATATGCTCAAACAGCTTTCAGGATATTATTGGCAAGTTGCAAGCCGCCAATAAAAAAATAAATGAAAACCTACGTGACAGTATATTTCGGTGCAGCGTTAGTGGTGATGGTTTTTATACCGATTGTATCGCGACTAGCGAAGAAGTATCACCTGGTCGATGCTCCAGGTCCGAGAAAAGTTCATCAGACTCCCATCCCGCGAATAGGTGGAGTTGCTTTTGTAATAGCTACACTTGCCATGGTATTGCCTGTGTTTTTTCTTGATAATGAAATCGGTCAATCCTTTCGGCTGACACAGACAAAATTAATCACTTTACTTTCGGCCGCATGTTTCATTTTTGTAGTTGGTCTTATCGATGATCTTTATCCACTGCGAGGATATATCAAATTATTATGTTTGATTGCAGCTTCACTGGCGATATGCGCGTCAGGAGCAACATTAAGTTCTATCTCCATCGGCAAATGGTTTGAGATCGATACTGCCTGGGCTGCCTGGCCGCTTGCAATATTCTGGATAATAATGGTTACCGTTTGTATAAACTTAATTGACGGCCTCGACGGTCTGGCTGCCGGAATAGCCGCCATTGTATGCAGTACAATAGTCCTTTTTGCCATCTGGAGCGACCAGAAAGCTATGGCAGTCTTAATGCTGGCATTGCTGGGCAGTGTTACTGGTTTTCTTTTTTTCAATTTCCATCCAGCCAAGATATTCATGGGCGACAGTGGTTCCATGTTCCTTGGTTTTCTAATCGGAGCGGGCAGCCTTATATGTCAGACAAAGACATCTGCTATGGTCGGGCTGACGCTGCCATTTCTTGTACTTGGGGTGCCGATCCTCGATCTGGCTTACGTTATTGTTCGGCGTTCCGTTTTTGAGAGGCGTTCAATATTCGCTCCCGACAAGAGTCATTTACATCACCGCCTGTTAGATCTTGGTTTACGCCAGGGCACGGTAGTAATAGCTATTTATGCAGTGACAATCATAAGCGCCAGTATTGGTGTATTCATGATGACCGCTGAAGGCGGCTGGTCGATAGCCCTGCTTATACTCGGCCTGTTGCTGATATTTGCCATGTTCGTATTTATATACAGGGGGCATTATCACCAAATACGGAAGTCTTTGAGACGTAATTGGACCATCGCAAAAAGGAGGCGAACAGAGAAGCTTATCTTTGAGAACGCTCAAGTGAGAATTTGCGAATCTACCTCTCTGGATAACTGGTGGGAGGCGGTATGTTCGATGGGCGGGCAAATGCATTTCCAGAGTATCGAATTATGGCGTCGATCCGATGACAATAATGTAAAAACCCATACATGGAATTCGCCGGAGCAAAAGTCTGATACGGTCAAAACGCTAAAGGTCGTTCTGCCGTTATATGGCAAATGTAAAACAGAATGGGAATTAAGAGCAAGCATTCTTATAAACGGCTATCTGGAACTGAGCGGCCGACAGGTTATGTTACTGACACGGCTTATGGACGAGTTTCCTCCTTCTGAGCAGCAAATAAAAAAAACAAACAGAATAACAACGGAAGAAAATAATATTCATGCTTTCAATATGCCTGCATACATACCATCACCGGTTAATATAATGGGAATACCGGTTGTGCCGTTTGAATCGTATGAGCAGGCCGTTAAATGCATCGGGGAGATAATTGAGTCCGGACAGAAATCAATGTGTTTTGCCATTAATCCCATTAAAATATATAAGGCATGGCGAGACCCCAAGCTGTATCACCTTCTGAGACAGTCGAACATCGGCATTTGCGACGGGATTGGTATCTCTATTGCTTCCCGGATACTGAACGGACGGAGCATAAAGCGGTGCACAGGATGCGATTTGTTTTTCAAACTTCTTTCCGAAGCGGAACAAAAAAACTGGGGTGTTTTTTTTCTGGGAGCTTCAGCCAAATCAAACACTATTGCGCGCGAGAGACTGCAGAAAATGTATCCCAAGCTGCGAATTGTGGGCTGTCAAGACGGGTATTTCAAGGACTCACACAAAGTTATTGAACAAATCAATGCAAGCGGGGCTGATTTGCTCTTCGTGGCAATGGGTTCCCCAAAGCAGGAATACTGGATATTGCAAAACCGGCAATCAATCAATGCCAGGTTTTGTATGGGAGTTGGAGGAAGTTTCGATATTGCCTCCGGCAACATCGTAAGAGCACCTAAGATTTTACGCGCAACGGGGACAGAGTTTTTATTTCGCCTTGCAAAGGAACCACGCAAAAGATGGAAAATCCAAAAAGTTCTTTTTCCTTATTTCCTGCGAGTTATCGGGAAAAAAATGGTTGACGTCACCCTTACGGACGAGGATTTACAGGAAGAACCTGAACAATAATTGTGCCAGAGACACTTATGTTAAATCTACAACAAAAATATTTAAACTATATAAGTTATGCGATATACTCTTATAATACACGGAACGTATGTCGTAAAGAATATAATATAAGCTGACTGGAGGCGAGCTAAAAAGTGGATAACCTGAACGACCAGATCAGATATAATGAGAATCCGGCAAATAAAAACTACACAGATAACCCGGATCCTATAATCCAGGCATGCGACGAATCCAGCAAACCCGAGACGGACAAGCCAACCACAGAAGTCATGCTTAGTACCGAAAAACCGATGCCGATAACCGAAGCTGCTCCCCTATCCAAGAGGTTAATGGGGATACAGGAACCGGAGAAACCCGCTCAGACGATTAACAACATAATAGCATCGATGCTTCGATATAAGTGGACGATTATTGTAGTCACTATCATAGTGGCTGTTCCGTCAATCGCTGCAATATGGACTTTGATCGTCCCAAAGTACCGAGCCAGGGCCGAGGTCCGGGTGCGACCAATTATTCCATTTCTGGTCTTTCGGACAGAAGATAGCGGTATGATCCCCTTATATAATTCATTTCTTAATACTCAGGTCTCCATTATAAGAGGTTTGACAGTCCTTCAGCGTGTGCTGGACAAGCAGGAAATTCAGCAAACGCAATGGTACAAGGCGCCTAATCAATCAGCCGTAGAGAAACTAAAGGGAAATCCGAATACTCCTATGGAAAGGCTTCTGGATGTACTTTATGTCCGTCCACGGGGCAGGACAGAGATAATTGACGTATCTTTTGTAACATACAATCCAAAAGAGGCCAAACTCATTGTCGATACTGTTTTGGAGCAGTATATAAACTATATCGGGGAAATGTCCGACGCAACCGATGACAAGCTCTATCGCCAGTTGACCGACCTTTACAAATCTCTGGAAAATGAAATAATAGGAAGAGAAAAGATGATTGCGGACCTTTGCAGATCGCTCGGCACAAAGGTTCCACAGGATCTGGTCTCCGGCAAGAGACTTCGTCTCGATCAGGCAGAAGCAAATTTAAGCAGACTACAGCAAAGAATCTCGATATTGGAATGGAGGATGGAGCGAGCTGTTACAGGTGACAGCAACGACGCGGCGCTCGCTATCGAGGACCAGATGAAATCGAAATACTTTGAGGATGCGGAATGGCGGAAACTTGATATTAACGTCAAGACTATCCAGCATCAAATTGAAAACAGTGTTTATACCGACAAACATCCCAATATGATCAGGGCGAGAAAGGACCTTGCATTTGCGCAAGAACTGCTGCGAATGCGAGAATCACAACTGGATGAGCAATTACAGACATTACCTGATAATATCACTAACATACCTTCAACAGTCGATACAGGCACAGGCTATCCCGTTTACACACAAGGGACGGGCTCTCCGGAACAACAACTGGAGCAGTTAAAGCACGAAGAAGAGCTTTTAGCCGAAGATGTTAAACAAAAAAGGGGAGAATTTGAAAAACTTCTCGATAGTGTCCAGTTATATGAAAAGGAGAACAACGAACTACAGCACAAACTTGATTTATTTAGCAGTGTGCAAAAACGTCTGGACCAAAAGAATATGGAACGTAACGTCCGCGGTTCGATTGAGGTGCTAATGTGGGGCTTTGTATCATCCAAGCCTTACAACGACCGCCGAATAGTGTTCTCGGTAATGGCAATTGCAATGGGTATATGTGTGGGCGGCACCGTAGCGTTTCTCAGAGCCAGCAGGAATCAAGTTGTTTATTCCCCGCAGGATATACTACGACCCGTACAGATGCCGTTCCTTGGGTATGTCCCATTGGTTAACCTCAGAAAATCATTAGGAAAGACGCTTTCTGAAGATATTAAACAAAAGCAGTTTGTATTGACCGAATCCATCAGATTCATGCGAACTGCATTATTGTCCCGGCTGGACAACCATGATTCCGCCACTATGCTGATAACCAGCTCCGTTACAGGCACCGGCAAGTCGAGCTTCACGAATACCCTGGGGCATTCCATGGCCCAGGCCGGCAAAAATGCCCTGATGATCGATGTCGACTTCCACAAAATGTCCCTGTCTGAATGGTATGACCTGATCGATAAGCCAGGCTTTATGAATTGTTTGAAAGCCGGCTCCATCGACAAACGATACATATACCAGACAGAAACACTCGGCCTGAGTATCATGCCCGCCGGCGAGCAAAACCATAGTAATGCAGTGTTCGAGGAAATCGCCAAAGGCTCTTTCAAGACCTGTATCGAACAACTGCGTAAACAGTACCAGATTATACTGCTTGACTGCTCTCCTATTTTGCCGGTAGCAGACGCAACAATCATGGCGAGCCAGGTAGATGGCACCATTTTCGTTGAGCGGGAACTTGTATCGCACCGTGGTGACATAGCCACCGCTATTGCACGGATCAATTCCACCGGCGGACGCCTCTTCGGATTTGCCTTCGTTGGTTCGGTTGATTACCAAAAAAACAGCTACAACAGCTACTATTATAAACCAGACAATTAGCAATAATCATACAAATAGTGAAACAATCAGGTAAATCTGACAAATCAGGTCTCTCAGAAGCTGTCGGGATTCTGCGCTCGATTGCTGTTCATTCGCTCGCAAGGATGTACCGCCCCGAAGAAAAACTGTTTGCATTTCGATTGCGAAAAAACCAACGAGAGGAAGTCCTGGAAGGGATAAGCCGGCGATATACCGCAATAGTATTGATGGCTCTGGCCGGGGAGGACCAACAAATCGTATCTGAAGTGCTACAAAAACATAATATGCAGGACGTCTGCGATCGATTGCTTGTTGACTGCGGACAATCACGGGAACTCGGTGAAGTTGCCCTGACAGCATGGGCGGCAAGAGTGCTTCGGCATAAAGATGCTCATAAGGCTGTAGCAGTGCTGAAACTAACGGAACCGGCGAAAGGCATATATCGAACCGTCGAACTTTCCTGGGCATTGACAGCTCTGGTCGCCGGTGACGGAGAACCGGCAGAGCCTGCTCTTGCCAAAGAAATTGCCGATACATTGATAGCTTCCTTCAATCGTCAATCAGCCATTTTCCCACATGCACCGAAAAGGAAAGGCTTGTCAACACTTCGCTCTCATGTAAGCTGCTTTGCAGATTTCGTGTACCCTATCCAGGCTTTGTCTTTTTATTATCAGTCAACCGGAGATTCGCGAGCGGCTGAAATTGCATGTGCCTGTGCCGAGAAGATGTGCGAGCTTCAGGGCCCGCAAGGTCAGTGGTGGTGGCATTACGATGTGCGGACCGGCCGGGTTGTGGAGCGTTACCCTGTTTATTCGGTTCATCAGGATTCGATGACTCCGATGGCACTATCTGCCTTAGCTAATGCGTGCGGCAAAGATTACCCGCAAACAGTCGAAAAAAGTCTGAACTGGTTAAAGAATCCTCCGGAATTGCAGGACTCACTTATCGACAGAAAACGAAATATTATCTGGCGCAAGATTGCCCGCCGCGAACCTTTCAAATTAGTGCGAAAAATACAGGCATCGGTCAGTTATTTACATCCGGCGTTCCGTGCGCCCGGAATGGATACCCTTTTCCCGCCGGTATCGATCGATTACGAAAGCCGACCTTATCACATGGGCTGGATTCTCTACGCATGGCCCGATGAACATCTGACCAGGGACAAGTAACAATATGAGTCTTCGCCATATAGCTTTGTATGCATTGGTTTCCGGTCTTTCTATTTACGCATGGAAAGACTGGTTCAAGAGTCTTTGCGGACTTATCCTATTGATGGCTGTAATTGAACATGAGGACATGCCCAAGTCTATGTTAGGCATTCAGGGCCTGAACATGTGGAATATTTTATTCGCTGTGATTTTCCTTGCCTGGTTGGCAAATCGCCGCAGGCAGGGCCACAACTGGGATATGCCCCGTCATATCAATATATTGCTGCTTTTATATATGTTGGTGATATTGGCAGGTGTATTACGGGCGGCTTTTGACCGTAGTTATATAGAGGGCTATCCCCTAAAGAGTCTGCTCAGCGAAGAGTTTATTAACACCATCAAGTGGGCCTTACCTGGTATTCTTCTATTTGATGGCTGTAAGAGCCGCAATCAGGTAATAATGGCTTTTGTTTGTATTCTTCTTTTATACCTTATAGTGGCTGTACAGGTTGCAAGATTCATGCCCCCAGCGGCAGTTGTTAGTAGTGCTGGGGTAATGGATACCCTTAGGATAAGGCTCGGCAAGTATATTGGTTACAGTGCCTGTGACATTTCCGCCATGCTTGCCGGGGCGTCATGGGCAATTATAGCATCAATATCGATGGTTAGGCAAAAAAAATATAAGGTAATTGTACTGATTGCCGCTGGAATTGTTACCTACGGCCAGGCTCTGACGGGAGGCAGGGCAGGATATGTGGCCTGGGCAGCAACCGGTTTAATTTTATGTATTCTGAAGTGGCGAAAGTACCTGCTTCTTGCGCCGGTGCTTGTGATACTTCTGCCGATTGTATTTCCCGGAGCAGTCGATCGATTTTTTACCGGTTTTGGTGAAACCGATATTACAGGTCAGAACATAACAAACGAAAATATGATAACTTCTGATAGAATCGAGATGTGGCCTTATGTTATCAAGAAGATTGGCCAATCGCCTTTAATTGGTTATGGTCGATTATCAATGAAACGAACCGGTTTAGCAAACCATCTACTTCAAATCAACCCATATTGGATTTTTCCTCACCCACATAATGTTTATCTTGAGACGCTTCTTGACAACGGGATATTGGGTTCTTTGCCTATATTTGTATTTTGGGGCATAATTCTCGTATATTCCGGAAAACTATTTAAAAACAGCAATCGCCTGTGCTCAGCGTTGGGTGGTGCAACTTTGGCGTTGTTACTGGCACAAATATTTGCAGGTATAGGAGCACAGCATTATTATCCGAGAATAAGCACTCTGGGTTTATGGGCTATGACATTTTTGTTTATTCGAGTTTACCTGGAGCACAAACAGACACAAATACAAAGCATAAATGCAACAAATACACAATATGAACATTTCTTACAGTAGTTAGTTGCCCGAGATTAAACAAATTATTCAACAATTCTTTGATGAAGAAACCTACAAAAGAAAATTTAACTGAGGTTGTCAAAGCCCGAACGATAAACTATGATCATCACTATCAAACTGCTGGATGGAAGGTAGAGTGTTGGACAAAGGAAAAAGCAGAGAATTTTTTGGCCTATGCACTGGAGGTTAATAGAGGAGGCAATTTAAACGGGAAAGAAATTTCTTACGCATTAAATATTTTAGGTGCGCCTCAACTGAATGGAATGAGGATACTCGACTACTGTTGCGGCACAGGTATCAGTGCGATATATTTTGCATTATGTGGAGCAGAAGTGTGGGCTTTTGATGCATCTTCTAAGGCGATTGATATTGCTATAAAAAGTGCGGATATGAGCAGTGTATCCAAGATGATACATTTCAATGTATTGGATGCCCAAAAGCTCCCTTATGAAAGTGCCTTTTTTAATGTTTCCTTCTGTCAATCAGCGCTTCATATTGTTGTCGATTACCCTGCTTGTCCCTACGAACTATCAAGGGTGTTAAAACCTGGAGGCAAAGCAATTTTCTGTGATGAAGGCCTTGGATACAATCCATTCCTAAAACCTATCCGGTGGCTCAGACGTAGAAAATGGCTCAAATGTGGAGGCAGACCGTTAATATATCCCGACATTGAGCAGTTTGGAAAACCATTCTCAAAAACCGACATTCAGCACTTCAACATTCTATCACAGTTAAAAACAGCCTTCCGCAGTCAGCTATATCGTAACGGCGGTTTGAAAAAATGGTCAAGAACACTCATTCGGTCTGCTGAAAAAATAGATGCAGTATTGCTTTCAAATATACCTTACCTGCGTAAATATTGTGGTTCGGTTGTCATAACTTACACCAAATAAAAAATTATATTATGAGCGCGACAAACAAAATTGATTATGTATACATTCTTAGTGCAAGTCACTCTGGCTCAACGCTTCTGGCTATGCTGATGAACTCTCATCCAGATATGACAACCATCGGCGAAACATCCCCGGGGAAAATGGGGGATATCAATAAATACCGCTGTTCTTGTGGCAGAATTATTATTGAGTGCCCTTTCTGGGAAAACGTAATCGTCGAAATGCAGAAAAAACACCCGGAATTTTATTTTGATCATTTTGGGACAAAATTCGATTGTGTTTCTAAGCCAATTATTAATCGTTTACTCCTTTTTGAACATCGCGGTATATTTCTCGAATTTCTAAGAGATACTATGTTACGGTTGTTTCCATACTGGAGGCAATCCAAGCACGCTATAATGACACGCTGTTATGATCTTGCTACCATAGTTCTTTCCCTGTCTGGCGGACGGATATTTGTTGATTCTTCAAAACTTGCTCACCGCCTCAAATTTCTGCTTCATATACCCGAATTCAGTATCAAAGTTATACATTTGGTTCGCGATGGAAGGGCAGTTGCATTAACATACATGAATCAGGATGAGTTCGGCGATTCGAAAGATATTTCTTTACGAAGAGGTGGAATGGGTATTAAAGCAGAAGCTACCACTGCATCGCTGCCAATGGAAAAAGCTGCCGATGAATGGCGCCGCTGTTTGAGATCGGCAAAACACATATTAAGAGGTTTGGATAAATCACAATGGATTGAAATACATTACGAGGATTTATGCAGGGACACTGAAGCTGTTCTGGGGAGATTATTTACTTTTCTCGGGCTTGAATCCGGAAAAAGAGTAAAGGATTTTCGCTCCGTCGAACAGCATGTCATCGGAAATGGAATGCGGCTGGATACGACAAGCCAAGTAGTTCTTGATGAACGATGGAGAACTGTGTTAACAAAGGACGATCTCAAAACCTTTGACCGTATCGCTGGTGCAATGAACCGCCGATACGGATATGAATAAAGTCTTATAATAAGACAGCATATATGTTCTGGGCGGCTAAAAGAACAAGAAATAACCTATTGAGTTTGTATTTCCGGGATGGATTTATTAAATTTTATAATAGTAAAACTAAGTGGGGTGGATAATTGATATACAGTATGTACCATTATAAATTTTTTCTAAGAATGGTTACTTATCCCGCAACTAAATTATCGGGAACTGTTCTCAACCACCACTTTTGTAGTATGGAAAACTTTCGCTCAAAGTTCAACAATGGTGTATGAGATATTTTTTAAAATATTTAAGCGAAAAAGTCTAATGGGGTAAAATGATGAAAACTGTATTTATACTGATTATAGCCGTCGTTCAGACAAGCACACTTGCCGGTGATGCAGACGTAACATCTGAAACGTGGAAACCACCGATCGGAATCCCGGTACCATCGTTCGGTATCGAAGAAACATACAGAATGTACAACGAAGAATCAGCAAGGAATCCGGACCTTGTCTATCAAGAAAATGGATCAGGTGGCTACTTTACTCATTACGTTAATTCAAATGACATAAATTCTACCAATACAGGAAATCCTTACGGTTCTATAGCAGTTCCAAGAAAAACTATTCCCAGAAATTTGCCTGCCGGTAGTGTTGTCGAACTACATGGAAGCTGTCTTAGAAACGGCGGCGTTAGTGGTTATATCTTTATCACCGGGCAGGGTACGGAAGCAATGCCTATTTTTATCCGCGGCGTAGATATGCCAAGAGTAGGGTTGAAAGGGCGTGTAGGACACCCGGAAAAAACCTCTTATCTTATAATGGAAGGGATAAGTTGGTATAGCGGAGAGATTATATGTCCCGATAATTCGACTGTTTTTAATACACACCACGTTAGCGTAAGAAATTGCGAATATACTTCCGGCTACGGCAGTAGCAGTGGTGGTGAGATGATCATAGCAAGCTATTCTGATAATTTTACGGAAAATGTTGTATTTTATAATAATAAGGTTCATGATAGCGGAATATGGGAACAGCATATAGCGACAGGGGACAGGGACATAGGGGAGGTCTCAGTTGGTGCGGGGGCAAGGTATGTATGGATTTTAGAGAACGAGCTTTATCATCATGAGTCGGACGGTTTTATTGTTTGTCCGTCAAATCAGGGAATATCCAACGATAGCGACTATTGTCCTCATCATATTTATATAGGGAAAAACGTAGCTTATGATAATAAACAAACCGGATTCTGGAGTAAGACTGGTCGGGACATAATATTTTCACAGAATATCAGTCATGGTCATCGGCCTTCCAGCTCGAATTTCGGTTCCGGGCTTGGCTTTCAATATGACCCGAAAAGAGTATGGTTTTTATTCAATCACAGTTACGATAACAGTGTGGGAATTGGTACTGCCAGTTCATTGGACAATAATCCGCCGAGAGAGGAAATTTACTTCATCGGCAATCTTCTGAACAACAATCTTGTGGCCGGGATACAGATAAACGGTCTTAGTTCTTCGGCGGATGCAAAGGCAATTTGCAATGTAATATACAACTGCCCAAAGGCCATAGATAACGACTACTATGCTTCAAAGCTGGGGATTTATAACAACGTTCTTGCTCAATATACAAATGCCATATATTTCCCAAGTGACGAGCCTTTTACATGGCAGAATTCAAGAATGAGTCATAATGCTCTTGATGGGAGCGGCAACATTGTATGGGGTTCTACATACACGAATATTGCAGCATTTCAGGCGGGGACTGAACAGGGTGATAAATGTATAACTACAAATCTATTGTTTGTTGAACCTCTAAACGGTGATTTCCGTTTCCATCCGGATAGCCCGATCAATAATATGGAAACATCTGATAAAGTTCAAATGGTTTTCGACCGGTTTCTCGAGCTTTACGGCATTGACTTAACAGAGGACATCGAAGGAATAGAAAGAACTTACACACCACCTGCCCCGGATGCTGCAGATACGAACCATACAAGTCCTCCGGTTATTACCACTCCTGATATAGCAGAACCGGAAACAACTGTATCGGATACTACAGATGTTAAAGAACCGGTTGATTCAGAAAGTAATAGTGCCCCTCCGGATACACAGCAAGCACAAACTGCTGCTTCGAAAATTGAGAATCCGGTAAGTCCGGCCGAAACCAAATCCTCACAAGAAAAGCAGGAAAATAAATCCGGCAAAGAAAAAACCGAAGACAGCAGCAAAAAGACAATAACGGTCTTCAAGGGAAGAAAAATCAAGATGCGAAAAATTTTCGAGAAGTCCGAACAATTGTATCATTGGGAAGGAAGTGACAAAACTAATGATAAAGTGATTTATGAATAAAAATGTTAATCTCGATAAGATCGAGATTCCGTAATTCACATTTTTTAGATTTTCGTTCTTCTTGCAATTTCAAACCGACTACAGGTCAGTTTGGATACAAAAAAGACAACAATGACCCCACATACAACCCCGAATACGGACAATCCGAGTGCTTCGGTCTCTGCAACCGATAAACCGACGGTCGGTTTCTTTGACACATCACATCTCAAAGCCGATATAAAAGGCCGAACGGTTCGAGGCGGGGTGGTAACCGTCGGTGCTCAGGCCGCCAAGTTCATCCTTTACACTATCTCAAATGCTGTTTTAGCACGGTTGTTGACACCGGCGGAGTTTGGGTTGTTTGCGATGGTCACAGTCTTTACTGAGTTTGTCAATCTTTTTAAAGACCTCGGCCTGTCCATGGCAACTATTCAAAAAGAGGAAATCAACCATCAGCAGGTCTCTACCATGTTCTGGATTAATATTGCAGTTAGCTGCCTGCTTATGCTTATTGTTGCGGCCATTTCTCCTTTTGTCGCCTGGTTTTATGATAAACCACAACTGATACTACTCACAATTGCCGTCGGCTGTACATTTATTTTTGGCGGCCTTGTAGCCCAACATACGGCATTAATGCGCAGGCAAATGCGATTTCGTATTTTGGCTATCATAGAAATTGTCTCATTGGCAATGGGCATTGTAGCTGCGATTATTTCCGCCCTATCGGGACTTTCTTACTGGTCGCTCGTGATTATGACAGCCGTTCGGGGTATTGTCTATGTCGTGATGGTCTGGTCACAAAGCCCCTGGCGTCCGGGCAGACCGGTGCGTGGTAGCGGCGTTCGGCCTATGCTGGCCTTCGGAGGCAATATTACCGGCTCACATGTTCTTGGTTATTTTTCCCGCCGCTCAGACAATGTTATTATCGGTTATGCGCTCGGTGAGGCCTCATTGGGGTTTTATACAAAGGCATACGGCTTGCTCACCCTGCCGATGGCTCAAATCATTTCACCTTTGCAAAGCATTATGATCCCAGCTCTGAGCAGGCTGCAGGATGACCCAAAACAATATCGCAGGTTTTTTCTACAGATGCTCTCAGCCATTCTTTTCATAATAATACCCTTAGTGACATTTCTTTTCGTATCTGCGGATGATATTATAAATATTATTCTCGGCAGTCAATGGACAGCAGCAATTTCCGCATTTCGGTATCTGGCCCCTGCGGCATTTTTGAGTGCAATCAGCTACGCTCCGGGCTGGCTCTTTATTACAACGGGGCGAGCCGGCGCTCACTTTCGCTGGGCTTTGCTCAGCACACCAATTACTGTAATCGGATTTATGTACGGCGTTAACTGGGGTGTTAACGGTGTTGCCGCATCCTTTAGCATAACTTACTCTGCGATGTTCGTACTCTACATCTATTGGGCCACACACGGATCGCCCGTAAGTTTTTACGATATTATTCAGACTCTTATAGTCCCCGTACTCAGTTCGCTGCCGGCGGGATTGACAGCTGCTCTAATGGGGAGATTTTTATTGGAATCCAATATTATTATTCGCTTTGTGATATGCAGCATAGCGTTTGCCCTCTGCTATATCCTCTGTGTAATTTCTACCTCGAAAGGCCGACAGCTTCTTCGCTCGATGATAGGCGTAATATCTCTCCTGCGAAAAAACTAATAGCAATAATTACAGAATAATATATATGCAGGAAACTTAATAACTTTAATAACATGATACTGAACATATCATATATAAAATAACCCAGCGACTCTAACGGAGAAAACGTTTGGAATAATGCCGAATATAGCTCGTATAATTGCATTCTATCTGCCTCAGTTCCACCCGATTCCCGAGAACGATGAATGGTGGGACAAGGGATTCACAGAGTGGACTAATGTGGCAAAGGCTCTCCCATTATTTCGCGGACATTATCAGCCTCATATTCCTGCTGACCTGGGCTTCTATGACCTTAGAGTACCGGAAGTACGTGAGGCACAGGCGGAAATGGCGAGAGCATACGGCATAGAGGGTTTCTGCTACTATCACTACTGGTTCGCCGGCAAACGTTTACTGGAACGTCCATTTAATGAAGTCCTGCAGAGCAAAAAGCCTGATTTCCCCTTCTGCCTGTGTTGGGCTAATGCATCTTGGAGCGGTATCTGGCATGGTGCACCTAACCGTATTCTAATCAAACAGACCTATCCCGGTCTCGAAGATGAAATTTCGCATTTCCACTTCCTCTTGAAAGCGCTCACCGACGAACGATACATAACAGTAGATGGTAAACCGCTCTTTATTGTTTATTGCCCTGACAGATTGCCAGAGCCAAGGCGCGTCACCGAGCATTGGCGAAAACTAGCCAGACAGGCAGGGCTAAAGGACCTATTCCTCCTCGGCGTTGCTAAGGAATCGTGGGATCCAGCGGTTGAAGGATTTGATGGCTGTATCGTCCGTAGCCTTAACAAAGCACTGACAACTTTAGAATCCATGAGGCCATATTCACTTCGAATAAAACGCAAACTGCTCGGCCACCCCGGGGACACCTATAACTATAACCATGCCATTAAGTATTTTTATATTGACGAATGCAGCAAAGAAAATGTCATTCCCTGCATGATACCGAACTGGGATAATACACCAAGATGCGGCAGGTATGGTGTAGTATTACGCGACTCATCCCCCGATCTGTTCCGAAAGCACTCCCAAATGCTGGTGGAACAGGTCCAACATAAACCGTTAGAAAAGCGTATAGTCTTTTTGAAGTCCTGGAACGAATGGGCTGAAGGTAATCACTTAGAACCGGATATTCGATACGGCCATGCATATCTCGAAGCATTAAGGGCTACTCTTAGCGAAGTCCTGATTCAGAATGATTCACAAAACCGTGCTGTTACAGCTATATAGGTCAGTGGATGAAGATTCTCATTACACATGATGATGTAGTAAACGGATACATACCTTCTTTGGTTAAGGGCTATCAGAATGCACAATGCGAGGTCGTTGTAGGCAAGGTCAATTTTTATCTGTCCAATTACAAGCCGGATATATTACATATTCACTGGCCCGAAAATTTATACGACAAAAACTGTGTACCTTTTGAAAAACCTGACAATGTTATTAAAAAGAGAATAAAGTGGTATAAGGAACAAGGCGCCAAGATTCTTCTGACTGTTCATAATCTCCAACCGCACGATAAAATCAAGCGAAAAACCAGGCGTAATATTTATGAGTCAGTTCTTGAACATTCGGATATTATTATTCATCATGGCCGGGCATCCATCAGGCTAATGAAGGAGGAATACCCAAAAATAGAAAAAAAGACGCATATTGTATGTCCGCATGGTCATTATCTGATTCACTATAGAGCCGTGCCTAAAACCGAAGCGAGGAACTACTTGAAACTGCCGCAAGATGCTTTTGTCATTTTAAATTTTGGGATAATCCGGCCCTACAAGGATTTCGGATTACTCAGGAAAATATTCAGGAAATGGAAACATCCCGATAAGCTACTGCTGGTTGCCGGAAAATATGATTATGAAGAAAACACGCTTTCAAGACTTCACCGCAAAGGCATGGAATTTGTCGGCCGATACGTCCATAAAGAACACTTTTACTTCAAGAGAGTAAAAACAGAGAATATCGGTTACTATTTTGCAGCCGCGGATTTGCTTCTGCTCTCCCATAAAGAAGGATTGACTTCGGGTCTCCTGCCAATGGCGGCAACTTACAGCCTGCCCGTTGTGTATCCAGATATCGGCAATTTCAAAGAGCAAATGGAAGGCTGGATTGGTGAGAGCTATCAATGCGGTGACATAGGAAGTGCTCTTGTCGCTCTTGATACAATCGTCAGGCGGATGGCTGAAGGACCGGACATGGATAATAAAACATGGCTGGCTAAGAATTCCTGGGATGAACATATTAAAATAATTCTATCGGCTGCGTCCGCACTGCGGTGACTGCACACAATAAAGGCGACTCATGAAGTACAGAACGATCATCCAGAATTATAGTAAAGGGTAAAGAATGCCGGGAATATTCGGTCTAATCAGCAAAAACATATTGGATTCGGATCACGCGAACAAGTTAACTGCAATGGCGCATCCATTGGTTTTTACTGCCGAGCAGGAAGCAGAATTATTCAGACATAAATGGTACTATGCAGGTACGGTCGGGTACAACAAGTCCTTTTCGTCTCTCAAGAAGGCATCCGCATACAAAGATAATGTTCTGTTAATTATGGACGGCGAAATATTTCCGGATGTAAAAGATGTACCACACGAACTGGCCGCTTATGCACCTACAATTCAGCGAGCGGAGTATTGCCTGTATCTTTATCTCAAATATGGCCCGAAATTTGTGGAACGTCTTAACGGCGCATTTGTGATAGCAGTGTTTGACAATCGTGATCATACGGCCCACCTCTACAATGACCGGTTCGGTTCGGAACCGATATATATATGGACATCTTCAGAGGAATGTGTGTTCTCAACAAGCCAGAGATCTCTTCTGAACTACCGAGACGATATTGGACGCAACTACGACAAAGATGCGCTATCCGAGTTAGTTCTCTTCAATCGAATATTCGAAGATAAAACACTGTTTCAGGACATTCGCAGGTTGGTTCCGGCCTCTCACGCGATATGGGATGGGAAGCAACTCAGGACCGAGAAATACTGGGATATTGCTTCCGATACCGGGACCGAAAGACCAAAAAACTGGAAAGATGCCGCTGTGGAACTGCGCAACAAGCTTGAACATAGTATCAGCAAAAGGCTGTCCGATAATGCCAGAAGCGCAATACTTATAAGCGGAGGTGTTGATTCTCGTCTCCTGCTTGGTTTATGCCCTAAATCAAAATCAACTATTGCGGTTACCTTTTCCAATAAAAATCATCCGCATTCTTCAGAGACTCAATCGGCAATAAAAGTCGCAAAGGTACTTGGGCATGAACACGTACTTATTGAACGGGATACCGACCATTATGCCAATGTTGCCGAACTGGCGGTGGATGTTAATGAAGCCCAGATGGCTTTCATGCATTGTCACTCACTGGGACTGCACCAAAAGATGCTGGATTTAGGTATCAAGGTTGTATTAACAGCGCACTGGTGGGATACTCTATTCAAAGGATGTTATTCAATTGGAGATATAACCAACTATATATATCCTGCGTATCATGTTTATCGTGATGAGCCGGACACCTTGAAGATAAGAAGGATTGCACAATATTGCTGCAGCTCGGAAGGTATTCAAAAGCCTCATAATCAGGATTTATTAATGCTTGCATTAAACAGTAGGATGAAAGAAAAGGCTGCCATAGCAAGAGAGAGAGTGATCGGGAAGTTGTCTATGTTGTTGCAAAAAAACAAAGAAATTCAAAACGGCTCAGAAAACTTCACAATTCTTGATTTGCAATCGAAAGAAACTATAGGCATCCAGCATGGACTGCGAACAGTTTTCCCCGACAGATCACCCGCCTATGACAATGATTTGTTTTCATTAGCCCTGAACACACCGGTAAACTGGAAGAAAGATGGAAGGATTGTCCAAAGGGCACTGAAATTAGTTAATCCAAAACTTGCATGGATCGCCGATGCGAATACAGGTCTGCCGGCCGGATTGAGCCAGCCATGGAGTAATATATTGTTCGGTTCATGGAAAAAAGTACAAGATGCGATCCGGCACCTGTCACGCTACCCGATAATTATTACGGGTTCCCGTCCGCCTGAGAGGGAATGTACAATATTTCTCCAAAACAGCTCGTGGCATAACAGGAACGGATTGTTACGATTGTCTAAGAGATACCGTTCAATGGTTGAAAGAACGGCAAATAATCTTGATGAAACATTCTTCGACAAAAAAGTTATTATTGAACTATTAAATCATGAGCTTAACACTGCCCGCCCAAGGTTAAACAAACTGTGGGAAATGATACTGACATTCGGATTATTCGATCAGAAATACGGACCAAATGTAAATAGAAAGACCTTTTCCGGCAAAATCGAGAATGTCAAAATCGTGGACCTGACGTAAAGGTTTAAGTTCAAAATATAAAATCAATAAACATACTGTATTTATCGTTCCAGCTATAAAAAGAAAGCAAAAGGCTATAAATGACCAAACAGAAGAACAATCTTGATATTACCGTCCTGATTCCCACATACAATCGGGCGGAAATTCTGCGAGAGACACTCGAAGCTATGTGCAAAGTTGAGCGGGATGGACTTACTGCTGAATTTGTTATAATCGACAATAATTCAGTTGATAACACAAAAGAAGTTGTCGAATCATTCGGTATCCGTTTACCGATTCGTTATTTATTCGAATCTCGTCCCGGCAAAAACTGTGCTCTGAACAAGGCGTTGGATGAGGTCAAACTTAGAGAAATTGTAGTATTTACCGATGATGATGTCACACCTCGATCCGACTGGTTAAAGCAAATAATCGCTTCTTGCCGGCGTAATCCGAAGTGTGCAGTTGGGGGGGGGAAGGTAATCAAGATATGGCCTCCCGGGAAAGAACCAGAATGGTTACAGTTTGCAAAAACCACTTGCGGCCTTCGGATTCACGACGTAGGATGCAAGGAAATGCTTTACCCGGACAATAATTATCCTGTTGGTACAAATCTATGGATTAAAAAATATCTTTTCGAAGAAGGTTTGCGGTTCAACGAATCTATCGGCCCATCGCCTACCAAGCGTGCAATGGGTTCAGAAACATCTTTATTGATTAAATTAAGGCTGGAAGGCCATCTAATGGTATATTGCCCGGACAACGTAGTGCATCACAATTTGCAGGAATGGCTATCGACGCCCAAAGGGATACGATATCGTGCTTATACGATGGGCCGAGGACAAGCAAAAATCAATTTTCTATTCAATCCCGATTTGCATAATAGTCCCGATCTTAAATATTGTCTAAGACGTGTGGGGGCTCTCGGGTTTGCCTGCCTGCGTTTACTGATTGCGAATATCAGTTTTTTACAAGCCAAACGTATCGGTCGAAGCATAGAACCAATATCCGACATTGCCTTCAATTTGACAATGCTTAAAGGAAACAGCTTAAACCACAAGTAAACATAATGAAAATGCTTTATTTATATCGCGGCTGGAATTCTGGGACTCCTCAGGCGTTTCTAAAAGCATGGCGGACTAATAGTCCTCATATTGATATTAAGACGTACGACGTACAATCTACTGTATTTAAAAAGCTAAAATATAAATTACGAGGTTTGCCTCATGCCTTTCGGCAGGGCGGAATAAAGGCTGTGTTACCGGGTGGGGGGCGTTTCGTTAATGCAATAACGCATTCCGGATGGTATATGCGAATCATCATAGAAAGAATCGAAAAAATGCAGGATTCTGAGAAATATGATTTTTCGCTGGCGATCGGAACGGTAATTCCAAACATTAATCCCATGAAGCCACATTTTGTTTATACCGACCATACAATTCTTGCAAATGCATATTACCCGGATGGCAACCAGAGGTTGAATCTGTGGAAAGAGTGTATTCCTTATGAGGAGCAATCTTTAAGAAAGGCAACTCTCGTATTTACTAGAAGTGACCACATAACCCGTTCGCTTATCGAGCAGTATAATCTCTCATCTGAAAAAATTATACGAGTCAATGCCGGAATAAATTCGCCGATACCTGAGAAATTCGATTCGGTTCGATACAAGAGAAAGAATATATTGTTTATTGGGGTGGATTGGGAGCGAAAAGGCGGACCGCAGCTTGTCGAGGCTTTTATTAAAATCCGAAATCGACACCCTGAAGCTAAACTTACGATTGTGGGTTGCTCGCCGCCTTTAAAAGAATCTGGAATCGATATTGTTGGTCGTATCCCTCCAAAAGATATCACGAAGTATCTTGCTAAAGCAAGCTGCTTCTGTATGGTCAGCCGCAGGGAGCCATTTGGGATTGTCTATATAGAGGCGATGCATGCCGGATTGCCGGTCATAGCTTCAGATTTAGGCGCAACGCCTGATTTTGTAATTAACGACCAGACCGGTTTTCTTGTGAATCCAGATGATATCGACACACTGGCAGAAAGACTCAACGAACTTATCGGTAATCCCAATAAATGTAGGCGTATGGGTGAACAGGCACGCAAATTGGCCCAATCCGAATATACGTGGAAAAAAACCCAGCAAAAAATGTATAAGGCGATATGCAGTGTAATATGAATGAATTATGTAACATAAATGAAAAAAAGCATAGCATTTGTTTTATAGCACATTTTGCTTATGGGGCATTGACGGGAGGAAACAATGGCTTCATTGGCGGAATTGAGAGACAGATGTCATTGATGGCCAAATGGCTCGTGAAACGGGGATACAAGGTTAGTATGTTAACATGCGACGAAGGCCAGCGGGATGGTGTGGAAGTTGACGGCGTGCGAGTTATAAAAATGTGCCGCAAAGAAGCCGGAATAAAGGGCCTGCGATTCTTCTGGCCCAAGTGGACTTCTCTTGTCACCGCAATGAAACGAGCAGACGCCGATATTTATTATCAAAACTGCGGCGAATATATTACCGGCCAAGTGGCATTATGGTGTCACAGACATGACCGCAAATTCGTCTATTCAGTTGCGAATGATATGGACTGTGACAAAAATTTACCAGAGATGCATACACTTCGCGAGCGAATCTTGTATAAGTACGGCTTAAAACATACCGATAAGATTATCGTTCAATCTATAAAGCAACAGAATATGCTGCGGACACATTTCGGGCTGAACTCTGTCGTTATTCCGATGCCTTGTCCTGAGCCATCTGAAGATGACGATACTGGTTTGCAGCGGCGAACCAGTTCGGCTCGCGTGCTATGGATAGGCAGGATTTGTGAACAGAAACGACCTGACAGGTTGCTGGAGTTGGCGAAGGCTTGTCCCGATGTTCAATTCGACTTTGTCGGTCCAGCGGAAGATTCGAAATATGCACGTAATATTTTAGAACAGGTAAAAACAATCTCAAACATCACTTATCACGGTCCGGCGAAAAGAGAAAAAGTTTCAGAGTTTTATAAAAATGCAAAGATAATGTGCTGCACTTCTGATTTCGAAGGATTTCCCAACACCTTCATAGAAGCATGGAGCTACGGCCTGCCCATCGTCTCAACATTCGATCCCGACAATCTAATTGCCAATAGCAATATGGGAACTGTCGCTCAGGATATTAAGGGACTTGCCTCAGGAATTCGGACACTTCTTGACAACTCGAAACTATGGCAAAAATCATCCGAAGCCGCAAGGAAGTATTATACAGAAAATCATACAATTGAGGCTGTAATGCCCAAGTTTGAAAAAATATTCAATGAATTCACAAACCCCGTTTAAGGTTAATTAAAAAAAAGAGAGGAGCTATTATGTCAGTGATAGTTACAGGTGGCGCAGGATTTATCGGATCCATGCTTTGCAGGCTTCTTGTGGAGAGAGGTGAAGACGTTGTTGTTATAGACAACCTTAGCAATGGACAGAAGGAGCTTATCGATGCTCTTGGTTCAAAAGTCCGACTTTTGGAAACAGATATTAGGGATACACAAGCTGTTCGAAAAATCATAAAAGATGTACATCCGCAAGGATTATGTCATTTAGCAGCGATACACTTTATTCCGTACTGTAATAAATATCCCTTAGAAGCCCTCGACATTAACGTTCAGGGCACGTTGAGTGTGCTGGAGGCGTGTAAAGCTACTCCTCCTGAGATGGTTGTGGTAGCATCGACGGCTGCAGTGTATGGCATCTGTGATGAACCATGCCATGAGACGGATATTCCAGGACCGCTGGATATTTACGGAATTTCCAAGCATGTGTGTGAACAATTAGCCTGGCTTTACAGCTCGGATACGGGAGCGCCCTGTATTGCGGCAAGAATTTTTAATGCCGTCGGACCCAACGAGACGAATTTGCACCTTGTGCCACAGTTGATCAATCAACTGGTCCGAGGTAAAAGGATGGTATCTCTTGGAAACCTTGAACCACGCCGTGATTACATTCATACTTCAGACCTGTCAAGGGGATTGATAGCAGCATTGAATCATAAACAAGATGGATATGATGTCTTTAATATCGGTACCGGTGAGGAACATTCCGTTAGGGATATCGTGAAAATGTGCGAAGTCATTCTCAATCAACCAATTAAGATAAAACAAAGTCCACTGTTGACGCGAAAGGTGGATAGGATGCATCTGTGCGCCAACATAGATAAGATCCGTCAAGTTATGGGATGGGAACCTAAAATAACAATACAAGAGGCACTTCGCGAGCTTCTATCGACCGGCGTCGAGTATGCTGTAGATGACGTAAAAAACGCCTAAATATCTACGGAGATATTCATGGAAAACATCAAACTAACAGATAAAAGGCGGATTTGCGTTGCAATTGTCACTGATTTCCCTCGTAATCCCGATGATCCGTGTGGGGGAGTTCAGACCGTATCTATTCATCTTGTTCGAGGCTTATCTAAACTCAACGGTTTAGATATTCATGTTGTTACAGAAGATCCCGGATGTACAAAACCAGAACTAGCTCAGTGGGGCAAAATTCCTATACACAGGTTACCTCGAAAGAGCAGATATACTCTGATTAATGCTATCGGCCCGGCTCGGCGGCAAATGATTTCTTATCTTCAGAAGCTTGCCCCTGATGTTGTGCATGCTCACGATGTGTATGGTTTAATGATTCAAGGATTGTCAATACCTCGTGTTTTTACGATCCACGGCCAAATTTATAAAGATACTCGATTTTCGGGAGGTCGCTTCCCACGAATGCGATCTGTTTTGTGGAAATATATTGAACAGAATGGCTGGGCCAATCAACCTCATGTGATATCAATAAGCCCTTATGTTCGAGAGCAGCTTGCAGGGCTTGTAAAGGGAACTATTCATAACATCGATAATCCAATTGGGGAAGATTATTTTAAGCTGGAGCGCAAAGAAGAACCGACAAGGATATTCTGTGCCGCGGCGATCTGTCCACGGAAAAATACTCTAATGTTAGTTAAAAGTTTTGCCAGACTGCTTGAGTCCGGTATTAACGCCCAATTACGACTGTCAGGCGGCGGTGAAAGCAAATATATCGATCTTATTTATCACTTCATACACGAGCAAGGATTAGATAAAAACATTAAGCTACTTGGAAGAGTTAGCTACGAGACTATCCAGAACGAAATGGCACATGCGTCTGTATTTATTTTAGTTTCCTTAGAAGAAAATTCCCCGATGGGAATTGAAGAAGCAATGGCAGCAGGAGTGCCTATAGTAACATCCAATAGGTGCGGCATGCCTTATATGGTTCGTGACGGTGAATCGGGCTTTTTAGTGAATCCGGAAAATCCCGAAGATATTGCTAGGGGTTTGATAAAACTGCTTGAAAATGATGAATTACGTATGTCCTTCGGAGCTAAGGGCAAGGAAATTGCTATGGACCGTTTTCATCCGGCCAAGGTTGCTGCTCGTACACGGGAAGTATATCTGCGTGCCATCAGAGAATTCCATATTTAGAGGAAAAATACTTATTGTCCCCATGAAAACTACTCAAACAACAAGACGTTTTTTAAGTAAAGCTGCAAGGATTTTGCAACACATAAGAATCGCCTACCTCAGAATGACCGGTATTTCTATCGGCAAGAACTGTATGATTAGCTGGGGAGCAAAGTTGGATGTTAGAGGCGGACATATAAAAATCGGCGACAGGTGTATTATTACTCACGGCTGCATAATACTATCTCACGACCGCGCAAGAAAGAGAATAGACCCAAATGACAAAGGCAGTGGAACTGTCCAGTTAGGTAACGATGTTTTTATCGGAGTCAATTCTGTAATACTGCGTGATGTTACAATTGGAGATTGCTCAATCGTAGGCGCAGGTTCGGTAGTTACGAAAGATGTCCCCTCCTTTGTCGTAGTAGCAGGAAATCCCGCCAAAATCATCCGAAAAATCTCCAGCAGTAAAAGCCTGATATAACTTTTGATTTGAAATATAATCAATTGAACACATGGTATAGTAAGCAAAGTTTTTCGCATGAATGCTGATGTGCAAATACGGTCGATGCCATATCCTTACAAGGCGATGCTGGCGATTTGCAGTGACCTTGATGAAACACCCAACAGACATACGTATTTGGGAATTATGCGTTTTTTAAATACAATGCAGGATACCTCTATGGGACCTGGTGTAGGGCTTGAAGTTGGTAATTCGATATATTTCGATATGCCACAGGAACAGTTTGCATACTGGAATACGGACGAAGCAGGTCGGGAAATAGTTCGTACACTTATAAAAAGCGGCCACATAGACTGTCTGCACTCATACGGAGATTTAGCGGTAAAGCGCAAACACGCAGCACGAGCGTTAGATGAGCTTGATAGATATGGCTGCAAACTACAAGTCTGGGTAGATCACGGAGTCGCTCCGACAAATTTCGGCTCAGATATAATGTGCGGTCACGGTGATGAAATTGGCCATCCTGCATATCATGCCGATTTAACAACAGGCTTCGGCATACAATACGTCTGGCGCGGGAGAGTTACAAGCATTACAGGACAGAATGTACCTGATAGTCTCGGCGGCCTATTCAAGATAAGCCATCCTGCTGCTTCCGGATTAACAATTCTAAAGGAAGCCGCCAAAATTATGATGGCGCGCATAGGAAATAAGAAATATGCCCTTCACAGTATAAATGAATTGATGCGACCGGTAGTTTTAAGGGACAACAACAAGGTATATGAATTCATTCGCAGCAATCCGCATTGGGGTGGTGTGAGTTCCTGCGATGGGGGAAGGTATATTGGTGAAACCCTGACAAAAGATATGCTAAACCGACTTATAAAAAGAGGCGGACTGTGTATTTTATACACCCATCTTGGGAAGATAGATAATCTTGATGTCCCCTTTAATCAGATGGCTGTGGAAGCGTTTCGATATCTAGCGAAATTATTCCAAAAAGGTGACATCCTGGTAACCACGACTAAACGTTTACTGGATTATCAGCGGGCGATTCGTAAAATTATATATAAATGTACGCAGGACGAAAAAAAATTGCAAATCAGGATAGACACTCTCTCGAGAAAAAACACAATTCGAAAATTGCCAATCACAGATTTGAACGGTCTGACTTTCTACGTACCCGAGCAGAAAGTTATATCCCTAACTATTGATGGTTCTGAGGTAAAAGACCTTCAATATAACATGCCGGACCATTTAGGCAGACCGAGTGTATCACTTAAATGGCAAAAGCTGGAGTTTCCCCAGATATGAGCAACAATCCATTATCTGATAGTAATGTGCCACTAAAATCGAATGCCTGTATCGAGTCAGATCGGGATGGAGAATTTTCTAACGGGAAGATATCGTTTTGGCGTCGATTAAGGCGTATATTCTGGCATGTTGCTGCGCGCCAGTTAACACTGTTATTTCTTATTTCAGTCAAAGTTGTTAGCTGGTTCGGCCGAAAGCGACATACAATTGATGATAGACCGCTGGAAATTATGCTAACCGGACGGTTTGATTCGAAAAACTGGATACTGGCTCACCTTGTTCCTCTGGCACAATCGAAACATTGTGCCTGTATATATATGGTCTCTACAAATCCTGTTCCGGAAATACCGAACGTAAAAGCAATTTATCCACATAAATGGTTGATAAAATGTTTCGGTGCAACCCCAGCGCGGCTTCTAACTTTCCTATGGGCCGCAATATGTAAGCGACCACATTTTGTCGGTGGTTTCCACATAATGGTTAATGGTATCATGGCTATTCTTGTCGGCCTATTGATTGGCGCTCGTTCTATATACTTTTGTGTAGGCGGTCCCGAGGAGGTTCGCGACGGTGGTATTCATAGCGGAGACAGTTATTTTAGGAAAATGGATACACCAGATGCAATCGTAGAACGCAGGTTTTTAAGATTGATAGCAAATTTCGATATGATAATTACAATGGGCAGCCGGGCGGTTACATTCTTTAGAAATAGAGGAATTGACACAGTTTACCATATAGTTTCAGGAGGCATTGATTCAAAACGATTCCAATCGAACCAGAAAATACGTTTATATGATTGTATCATGACTGGACGTCTCGTTGATGTTAAACGAATAGATATCTTTCTGAGGGCTATTAAAATTGTCGTTGCTGAAATACCTGACGTTAGGGTTGTAATTATAGGAGATGGCAAATTACGCAGTAAATTACAACAATTGAGCTGTTCTCTCGAAATCGAGCATAATGTTATTTTTGAAGGTTACAAGGATGATATAGAAAATTGGTTACAAAAAAGCAAGATATTTGTTCTGACCTCGGATTCAGAGGGATTGTCTCTCTCGATGATGGAGGCAATGATGTGTGGTTTACCAGTAGTTGTTTCCGATGTTGGCGATTTGGCTGACCTTGTAGAAGATGGAATCAATGGCTATTTAGTTCCTCGTCGCACACCAAATTTGTTCGCCATGCGACTTATTGAACTACTCAAAAATTCACACAAACTTGAGTCGTTTTCAAATGCAGCTTACAAATCAACATTACGATATGATATCCAGACTACTGTTCTGCGCTGGAATAAAATTTTTGCCGAGCGCTCAAAGTTGTAAAGGACTATTATTTATTGATTAGAACCAGAAAAAATTTAACATCTTGTGATGTTGCAGTATCCACGGGGCATGAAGGCTATCCTTCTGAGCCCCCGTATTCGCCGGGGACATCCTATCCGGAATATCCTTTTAATTCTCAAACACGGGCGGATGGTGCTAATTCTGCATACGAGGGTGTACGCGACACTTTGCGGCTGCTGGAACTCGATGCGGAGCATTACGGCCAAAAAGACTGGAATCCCCTGGGTGAAATTATAAGCCCCGGCAATACAGTAGTTCTGAAACCCAACTTTATCCGCGACTTTCGCGAGACGCAGCCGGGAGATGAAAATTGCCTGATAACACACGGCTCTATTATTCGTGCGGCTCTTGATTTTGTCTATATCGCGATAAAGAGCAAAGGTCGAATTATTATTGCCGATGCACCGCAGAACGATGCAGACTTCAATGTAATTCGCCTGTTGGCGGGATTGGATGAAATTCGGGAGTTTTATCGGAAACAGGCCGGCTTTGAAGTGGAAATGTATGACCTCCGACCTGAAAAAGCCAGAAAAATAAACGGCGTAATTGTCGGCCACGATAAACTTCCCGGTGACCCCGCCGGTTATGTCTCGGTCAATTTAGGCCGACATTCCGTTTTTTATGAAATCTCAAACCTGTGCCACCTGCTGTACGGATCCGAATACGATACCAGTGAAATCCGCTCCCATCACCATGATGATACCCACGAATACTTAATCTCGAAGACCGTTTTAGAAGCTGACTGCGTAATTGATTTGCCCAAGCTCAAAACCCATAAAAAAACCGGTATTACGATATGTATGAAGAACATGGTGGGTATTAACGGCAATAAGAACTGGTTGCCGCACCACAGGGAAGGCACACCGGCACAAGGCGGCGACCAATTTGCCGATGACGGCATAAAGCATCGACTGGAGAGAAAGACTATGATATGCTTCAGGCGTTTGTTCCCCCTGCTCGGTCCTGTCCGGGCAATTATGGCCAGGCCGTTAAAGGCTATCGGCAAAAGTATCTTCGGCGATACGAATACGGATACGATTCGCTCCGGCAACTGGTACGGCAACGATACAACATGGCGAATGGTAATCGACCTGGACCGAATATTGATATATGCAGACAAAGATGGTCATATCGGTGACAATCCCGCAAGGCGTATATTTTGTATCGTTGACGGAATTGTCGGCGGGCAAGGTAACGGGCCGCTCGATCCGAGACCAAAGCCGGCAGGAATTGTCGTAGCCGGAAGGAATCTCGTTGCGGTGGATTTGACGTGCGCAAGTTTGATGGGTTTCGATTACAAGCGACTACCAATATTATATAGATCACTGACAGACGAATCTCTGCCGCTTTTCGCAGGTAAATACCGTGATGTAATATGTAAATCGAACAATCGAAACTTCTCTCGCGCCTTAAATGAATTTAACGGTACAACTCTGGAATTTACACCCCACTTCGGCTGGCAAAATCATATAGAACTCGACCAATGAAAAAGGCTTTTTCCAAAAAAAATCTGTGGGACCAGACTCAGTCGCTTTTAAAAACTACGCTGGGAAGAGGATTGGGACTTTTCCCGCTTTCGTGGCTCTTAGGCGCGAAATTCAGGGCGAACTGCAGGTTTGCTCGGGAAGCTCAGTGGTGGCCGGCGGAGCGTTCCCGAGAATATCAGTTAAAAAGATTGCGGGACGTTTTAAAACTCGCTTATGAAAAAACAATATTCTATAGGCGTATGTTCGACTCCGTAGGATTTCTTCCGGATGATTTTCAATCGCTGGATTATATTAATCGTCTTGCCGTAATTGACAGGCAGGTAATAGCTGAAAACCTTAAAGAGATGTGTACCAGACCTGTCACGAGTAGAAATGTCGATTTTGCATCGACCGGCGGAACGAGCGGTGAGCCGCTGCATTTTTATATAGATTCCAGCCGCTCGGCTATTGAATACGCATATTTGACGACAAGCTGGGAAAGGGCCGGATACAAACTCAGCACACCTATGGCTGTGCTTCGAGGCCGAGTTGTACAGCCCGGGCGAGATGATTTGTACCACGAATACGACCCTGTCCTGCGGCATCACTATTACAGTGCCTTTCATTTATCCGACGAACAAATGTCACGTTACCTCAAGCATATCGCAACCGTCGGCCCGTGCTTTTTACATGTATATCCCTCGAGCGCTGCCGCACTGGCACGGTTCATTATTAGAAGCAAACAGCAGGCTCCGAAAAGTATCCAGGGGATTATCGCCGAGTCTGAAATTGTCTATTCGGAACAACGGAAGACGATTGAAGATGTCTTCGGACGTCGGATTTTTTCCTGTTACGGCCATTCTGAAAAACTCGTTCTCGCAACGGGTTGTGAGAAGTCGGATGATTATCATGTCTGCCCTACCTACGGCTACTTTGAGCTGCTCGACGAAAACGACAATCTTGTCACTACGCCGGGACAAAGGGGAGAGATAGTCGGAACAGGATTTATCAATACAGTAATACCTTTTATCCGTTATCGCACCGGCGACTGGGCCACCTATATCGGCGACCGTTGCCGGGCCTGCGGACGTGAACACACAATCATTCGTGACATTCGGGGTCATCGAATCCAGGAAGTATTGATAGCAGCCGATGGTTCCGAAATTTCCTGGACGGCTCTGAATATGCACGACGATACATTCTTACGCGTAAGACAGTTCCAGTTTATGCAGGAAAAACCCGGCAAGGCCATTCTGCGTATCATACCTGCCCCCGATTTCAGTCAGGAGGATACTGAAAGGATAAAGAAAAATCTCGGGCGCAAACTCGACGGAAGGATTGTATTCGATACTATGCTCGTTGACTCCATCGATCTTTCACCAAGGGGTAAAGCCATATACGTCGATCAGCGAATTCCACCTGACAGTATAAACCGCACAGGACTTACCAAAAAATAGTATCCTGTATCACGATGCAAAAGTTTAGCTGGTATTATAATCGTCTAAAAGCAATGTCTCCTGATGAGATTATATGGCGTATGCGATCATCTATCTGCGATAGTGCAGACAGATTCCTTGTTGGCCGGCGGCAGAAGCCAAGAAAACCATCGGAATTTCTGAATGCAGATTCCGGCGACAAGACAGAAGGTTTTTCTGTATGCAATATCCCCACAGAAGACAAAACCGAAAACAATAATCAAAAATATGCATCCCTGATAACCAGGGCGGAAAAAATTGCCGAACATCGGTTTAGCTTTTTCGATCTGAAGGATAAATATCTCGGCGAGCCGGTTGTCTGGAATCGCGACCATAAACGCGAACAGGATACACCTATGGTCTTCAGCCCCGCTCTGGATTACCGAGATGTTAACGAGGGCGGAGATTGCAAATTCGTCTGGGAACCGAACCGCCATCACCAGCTTGTCGTACTGGGCCGAGCTTATCGTTTAAGCAAAGATACGCGTTTTGCCGAGGCGATAGCGAAACAATTAGACAGCTGGCTTATACAGAATCCTTACGGCCTCGGAATGAACTGGCGCAGCGGCCTGGAGCTGGGGATAAGACTTATCAACTGGGTATGGGCAATCGATCTGATTCGGGAGTCTCAGGTCATCGACGAGGAACTTTATCTGCGGCTTTTGGACTCGGTATCGCGTCATATCTGGGAAATCGACAGGAAATATTCGCGAGGCTCATCCGTCAATAATCACCTGATCGGAGAAGCAGCAGGCGTATTCGTAGCTACAAGCTATTTCAATCACCTCAAGAACGCCTCTGTATGGAGGGATAAAAGCAGGGAAATCCTCGTCCGGGAAATTCTCAATCAGACATATCCCGACGGCGGTACCAAAGAACAGGCGGTCGGCTATCATATTTTCGTGCTGCAATTTTTTGTAATATCAGGTCTTGTCGCTCGTGTGACGGAACGTGATTTCCCTGAATCCTACTGGTCGCGACTGGAAAAAATGTTTGAATATATTGATATACTCAGCCAGGGCGGTGACAATATCCCGATGTTCGGTGATTGTGACGACGGTTACGTTCTGGATATCGGCAGCAATCCACACAGCGTAAAGGAATGGCTGGCAGTCGGCGCCGCTATATTTGGAAGAGGTGACTTCAATACATCATCCGAACATACCAAACCTCTCGAATGGTTACCCGGATTATCGGAGCAATATATCGACGCCGCATCCGAAAACAAAAAGTGTTCCAGCATTGCTTTAAGCCAAAGCGGTTATTATCTGCTGCAGCACGGCGATTTGAATTCGCAGGAGCGCATCAGTGTTATATTCGACTGCGGTCAGCTGGGGATGGAACCTCTTGCGGGACACGGACATGCCGACGCTCTTAGTTTCACAATGCGGGTTTTTGGAAGGGATGTATTAGTTGATCCGGGGACATACGACTACTTTAGCTACCCGCAATGGCGGGAATATTTCCGCGGAACACGAGCGCACAACACCGTTGTAGTTGATGGATACAACCAGTCTGAAATGCTTGGATCGTTTCTCTGGGGGAAAAAGGCAAAGACAAAATGTCTCCACTGGGAACCATCTGATACCGGCGGAAAAGTAATTGGAGAACATGACGGATACTTTACTTTGAGCGATCCGGTCATTCACAAACGTACGCTCGAACTAAACGGCATCAAGCGTGAATTAACCATACGTGATGAAATCACCGCCAGCAAAGAACACACTATAACCATATTTTTCCATTTTGCCGAGCATTGCGTTCTGAGTCCGGCCGAACGGAATCATTATCGTGTCGATGTGGGACCGGGATCAATTGAAATCGAGCTGGATACACTACTTCAGGTCGAATCTTTCAAAGGCAGCACAAATCCTATTTTCGGATGGGTCAGTCGTGGTTATCATCAAAAAGAGCCGGCAACAACTCTTATCGGACGATGCAATTTTAAAGGTAACATCTCTCTATTATGCAAAGTTAATATAGGCAGCTTGAAGTAAGCAGTCAAATAAGCCGAAATAATTTAACATATGCCAAAAAATAACAGATTATATCGATCGCCTATTTTTGCTGCCGTAACGGCCACTATTATTATGTTTGTTTTCGGCGCTTCACATCGCGCTTTTACCAATCGGCTAACAAATTCGACAAGTGTGTCTTCCATGTCACCTGATGCCCTGGAGAAATTGCCTCTTCAAATAGGCGATTGGACAGGCCAGGAAAAACCACTGGACGAAGCTATAATTGAAGCTACTGATACAGATGCCCACATCAGCCGACAATACTCAAGACATAATACATCGGAACATGTCTTTTTATATATCGCCGCCGGTCAAAGAGCACGTGACCTGATGCCTCACCGCCCGGAGGTCTGCTATACAGGCGCAGGCTGGACTCGCGTCGGCAGCGATGCCAAGAAATTGCTGTTGGAGGACGGAAAAGAATTACCGTGCAATGTTTTCCAATTCTCAAAAGGCGCCTTGAACACTAAGAACGTAATAATTTTAGATTATTACATCGTTGATGAACAACTCTGCCGTGATATCTCATTAATGCGATCTAAAATCTGGCGTGGCTCCGGCACAATAGAGTATGTTGCTCAAGTGCAAATCGTTACCGATATCACAACGGACCGGACGGCCGACGTAGCATTTAAAATTGTTTCTAATTTTGCCCGTGAATCTGCAAAGTCAATATTCCAGGTACTCGAAAGCGCCGCATCTACTAAAAACCAGGATGCAGAACACCTTTCTTCTAATGATTCTCCAGGGGATTTCGCCGGTGACAAATAATCGTACTAACAGCAAAGACACCTCACAGATATGTAGTATAGAACCAATGCGAAACAACCCGCAGGTGCTTATTCCAGTTATTCTTTTGCTGCTGGCTACGACCGCCTGGGCATACTGGCCAACAATTACAGACCTTTATAAAGAATGGCAGAGAAACGATGATTATTCAGCGGGCCAGCTTGTTCCATTGGTTGCTCTTTTTTTGGTATGGCATGAGAGAAAAAAACTAAAGAGCTGCATCCTGTCACCATGCTGGTGGTGCAGTATCGCATTGCTTATTCTGGCACAGACGGCACGCACTTTCGGATTACTGTTTATGTACGAATCAGCGGAGCGTTACTCATTAGTTTTGTCAATAGCGGCACTGACTCTTATGGTCGCCGGTCGACAGGTTTTCCGAAGAATCTTTTGGATATTGCTGTTTCTTTTTCTTATGGTCCCACTGCCCGGACGAATTCACAACCTGATAAGCGGACCTTTACAGACAATGGCAACAACAGGATCGGTATTCCTTCTGGAAGCTTTCGGCACTCAAGTCACTCAAGAGGGGAATGTTGTCACGCTTAACGACCAAACTACAATGGCCGTGGAAGAAGCCTGCAGCGGCCTGAGAATGCTCACTGCATTTATCATCGTCGCTGCATTCATAGCATATATGATAAAACGTTCTCGCATCCAGAAAACAATTATTCTTTTATCGAGTATTCCTGTAGCAGTGATGTGTAATATCCTCAGACTCTGTATAACAGCGGTGCTGTTTATGCTCGCAAGCACAGAAACAGCAGAGAAATTTTTTCACGATTTTGCCGGTATAGTTATGATGCCGGCAGCCGTACTTCTAATGTTCGGCGAACTCTGGCTTATGAAAATAATAGTCACAACTGAGCCGACACCACAAAAAAAACTTATTTTTCGCAACAAATAAATCTCTCCCCACAAAACGCCATACCCCCGATAAAATCCCCGTTTTTTGGCCGTTTTACGGCTTGTATCCATTTCATATTCTTCACACATAAGCAATCATAAAATTTTTTCTAAATTTAACTTGATTCCCAAATACAATTTTGATACTCTATCTATATTAAATTTGGGTAATATAGGTATAGGATTGGGCTATTAGGGAAGGAGACCATATTTAAAATAGGCGCAATCAGGACGTTAGTAAAATAATACGTCATTCCGGGAAGAGAAGTTGTGGTGATGAAGAGAAATATAATATTTTTTATTCCGATGTTATTTATCAAAAGCTCACCTTCTTTAAAGGCGGGTATGGTTGGTTTGGCAACAGGGAGCTCGGATACACGTAATTATGCGGTTTTCTCATTTATTGACAAACAAAAAGCCGGAACAGATGCAATCTATCCTTATGTGTAGTCAAGTTGATAACAAAACAAAAAATCAATAATTAAAATTGAAAGGACAAAATGATGAAAAAGTTGAAAATTTGTATTGTAGCTTGCCTGCTTTTATTTTCGCTTAATAGCGCGCAAGCAGACCTGACGTTGAATTCCGTTGATGGAGACTGGAGTAATCCCGTAGGTGCCACAGACCCCACATATTACGATGGTGTTGCTGTTGGATATGGCAATCTGTCGCAGGACCAGATCCGTTGGGGTACCTCAACAGGAGAAGGACAAAGTGGATTAGGCTTTACAGGGATTGCAGATAGTAGTACTGTTCCAGAAGATGGAACCCCATTTGCAATTGGGCAATTGGTTCACTTCAACCGGCCGATTGGTTCAGGTACGGCGGGCTCGGCTGTGGATTTAACTGTTGAACTGGATTTCCAAGGTGGTGGAACTGAATCTTTCACATTTACACTTGGGATTGATGAGACTCCTAATTCCCCTGGCCCACCAGCAAGTGACGACCATATTTTCTTTCCCAGTTCATACACCTCATCAACATTCTTTATTGGTGGAGATCCTTACACCTTAGAATTACTGGGCTTCGGTGACGATGCAGGCAGTATTCTTGACGAATTCCAGTCGCCGGAAGGTGACGACAACGCGACCCTGCTCTGGGGTCAGATCAATCTCGTTCCCGTACCTGGCGCTATTCTGCTCGGTATGCTCGGCTTAGGTGCAGCTGGTCTGAAATTACGCAGGTTTGCATAAGAAATTACTACAACACAAATAATGTGGATTGTAGTTTATTATTAGCAATGGAATTGCTGCTGCAGAGTCGTGTCAGATGTTCTTTGCAGCAGCAGTTCTTTGTGTTTGCGCATTTACAAAGAGATAGCCGCGTAAAATTTCATTGATTTGGCATATCTTAAATACATTCTTCTTGTTAAATATCACAAAAATCAAAAAAGATTTACATACATATGAGTGTTTTGACGCATGCTCGATTAATTTATACATTATAGATAATTTCATTTTTGAAGCTTTCCTGTTTCATTTATCTGTCATTCCGGACAAACCTCATTTTCCGCCAATTCTCGATAGATTGCTTCCTCGATATGTCGGGCCTAATAGTGTCGAGCACCGTGGCATGATTATTTCAGCCCTGTACCGATCCGTCGAATTTCGGCAATTATATAGTTACGGGTTGTCGTTTATCTCAATGGCCAAGAGATTGCTTAATTGATAGAAATTCGGCACTATTACTTCATCAACATTCAATGCTTAATTCCTCAAGATGTTCATGATTTTCTTTTTATACCCTTGCAAAGGTTTATTTTTAAGAGCATAATCAACCGAATCAGGTCGATAAATTAGGCTAAACAGATTGTTTAATCCGGCCGATTATTAATAAGGAATTACAATAAAAATCCATGGACAATAATTGTAAGTCAATGAAATCTCCCGGGAGGTATATCATGCTTAACGGTAAAAGATATGCGAAGGTTAATGTAAAAGTACTCATTATTGTAATACTTATTACAACGGCAATAGTTGCTTCTCTATTTGCCGCCCGTCATATTCGAAGGAGCATCTTATCGAAGATGCATTTAGAAGCCGGACAAAAGGCTTTTGAAAATAAGGACTGGCCAGCCGCTTATAAGAGTTTTAAAGAGTATCTCGGTCGAAATCCGGACGACATTGAAATTCTTAAAAAGTACGCCGAAGCAAGGCTCTCAATTCGGCCGCTCGATGGTCAAGCCATTGCCAGAGCAATCTCTGCATATCGCAGAGTTGTTCGTCTGGATCCTCTGGATGTAACTGCTTACGAGAAACTCGCAATGCTCTATACCGGGATAGGAAATTTCGAGGAGCTTGCCTACATTGCACGAATGAAAATCGAAAACGATCCGAATGATAAAAAGGCATCTCTATGGCTGGCCGAGGCCTTAATTAATCTGAACAAGATTGACTCTGCTGAGCAGACATTATTAGAACTCATAAAAGATATTGAAAAACTTTCAGATAAGTATCCCGAATATATACAGGCCTGCCGACGGATGAGCGAGGTAGCCGTAACCGAAGACAATTCGCCCCATGCCACTGCAAAAGCTCTCGAATGGCTTAGCAGAGCCGTTGACTATTTGCCCGAATCTGCCGAGGCACTGGTAAATCGCGCCAATTTCTATTGCCAAACACCCCTTATCCCCGGTTTAAGTCAAAGCGACCGTTTAGCCGCTGCTCATAAAGACCTCGATTCAGCAGACAAGCTCGGTTCTGAAAATCCGCAGATTCTCTTGCTGGCAGGCACCCAATGGTTGGAGCTGGGTGAGCTGGACAAAGCTGCCGCCGAAATAGAAGCAGTTGACAACCTCTCACAGGAAACCATAAAAAAATACTTTATTGATGTCGAAGGGGCAAAAGCCGCCAGGTTTGTATTAGCCTCCGAACTGACGGCAAGGAGAGGCAATATGTTACAAGCCGTCTCTCTTGCCGACGAAGTTCTGGAAACATTAACCGAGGAAAGAAACAGAGTAAAGGTGCTTCCAACTGCTATAAGCATTTATACCGATGCAGGAAAAGTTAAAGAGGCACGAACTTTTCTTGACGAATATCTTGAAAGTTTTCATAAACTGGAAAAAACAAAGGTGTCCAGCCTCAGAAGCACCTACCTGCAGGCAATCGTGGCTATGGCTGAAGGGAAACCTTACGATGTCATAGATCTTTTACAACCGGTAACAGTAAGCAATCCTTCTATTGCCGTCCTATGGCGTTTACTTGCAGAAGCCTATGCTCAAACCGACCAGACCAGGCGGTCGATCATCGCCCTGATGAAATATCGCAGCTTTTATCCGCAAGATGAGCAGTTGCTCCTGCAACTGGCGCGAGGATACTCGAAATTACGAAACTGGACATATATGTTAGAAGCGGCAAAACAGGCCGAATCACTCAATCCATCCGACATTACCGCGAAAGTTCTTCGAATTGAGGCGGATATTCACCTGGCTTTAGAACAGCCCGACGAGTTAGACACAGCAAAACTTAAAAAGTTATCGACAGAATTACAGGAGCTTCGCAAGTCACAGCCCGATAATATCAATATTCGCACTTTACAGGCATTTATTGCCCTTAGTCTCAAACAATTTGACAGGGCTGAAAAGGAATTAAAACTGGCCATTGAAGAGTGCAATGAACCACTAATCGCTGAGATGCGGCTTGCAAATTACTATTATCAAGCCAAACGACACCCTGAAGCCATAAGCCTCTTAAATAATACCTGCAAACGTTATCCCGATACTGCCGAGCCCCGGCTTTACCTGTCGGAATTTCATATAGCTCAGCAGGATTACAAATCGGCCCGCAACTGCCTCAAACAGGGATTGAAAATTATAACTCCGGATAAACAGAAACGTTTACTTTCAATTAAGCTTGCGCTGCTGGAGCTTCTTCACGGTGACAGGACAGCCGGAATCGATATTCTTACAAAACTGGCTGCACAGGATGAACATGAACTCCAGGCTCGCCTGTTGCTTCTGGGTGTTCGGGAAATCAAGAATGACTCCACTAAAGCCCAGAAACTTATTGACGAATTAAAAAAAGTGGAGGGAAAAAGCGGACTTTGGTGGCGGCTGCACCAGGGAGCACTGTGGCTTTCATCCGAACAATGGCGCGAGAAACAGCGTGATATTACAGAATTGCTTCAATATTGTACTACTGCAGATCCCGGATGGTCGGCACCGGTACTTGTCTTGATGAACTTGTACCAAAAACTGGATGATTCTCAAAGTCTCGAAGATATCGCCCGACAGGCACTTGTCAGGAATCCTTCCGCCGCCGATATCGCCGACAAACTGCTGCTGCTGCTTGAGCAACAAGGTCGCTTTACCGATGCCGAGAATGTTCTCCGACAGGTTGAAACGAACTGGAAAAACACCAGCACCTGGCAGGTACGAATTGCCCTTAGAACCGGAGACATTTCCCGCGCAATCAACGAACTTGAGCTCAGGGCCTCCAACGACGACCGTGACGTGCTTTCAAGAATACAATTGGCTCGGTTGATATACCAGCAAACAAAAGATCCCAATCAGGCTTTTGCATATCTAAATGAGGCAGAGGTTATAACTCCCGGCTTGCCGGCGGCAACAGGAATAAAAGCTTCGATTTTACAAGCCGAAGGCCGGACCGAAGAGGCGATGCAAGTTATAAATGATTATGTTAACACACACGACAATTTCAATGCTTATTGGATGCGGGCGCTATACCTGACAAACGAAGGTGAATACGAAGGTGCCGAAACTGATTACAAAAAGCTGACAACGTTTCCTGAAGCGGGAGCAACGGGATATGGCCTATTATGCAACTTCTATCTCAGCAGGGAAAAAAAAGACAAAGCCGTTGCAATACTCGAAGAAGGAATAAACAAATATCCCGATGATATAAGTTTACAGCGTACACTGATGAAATTACTATTCCAGAGCGGACCTGTACAGGATCGCTCAAGGGCGCAGGACATCCTTGCATCACTTGAAGAAAAATATCCTAACGACCTTGAAATAATGAAGTTCAAAGCTGCGAAATTGCTGGAAAATCCGACGCGGCAGTCTTTAGAAACCACAAAAAAGATATTGGAAAAAATTATCGAACTCGAACCGTCTTCGATTGATACGCATCTTGCACTGATTAGTATTTCGATGCAAGCGGGAGAATACAGCAATGCCCGTGATTATACAATTCAGGCTCTTGGGGCCAATCCGAACAAACCGTCATTGCTTTCAGCCAGGGGCAGGATCGAGCTTGCAATCGGAAATGTTCAAATGGCGGCCAAGCTGGCTCATATGGTCCTCAGTCAGGACCCGAACAACACAGAGGCCAGGGACGTTTTAGTGAAAGCCGCACTAAACAGTGGTAATAACAGCCTTCTCAGGGAGGCAAAAGTGCTGATTGAATCTGCAATCGATAAAAATCCTGCAGACGAAACACTATTGATTTCGAGAGCATATGTTCTGGCTTCGATGAAAGTTCCGGGGGATGCTATTCCGGAACTGGAGGCCTATTGTCGAACGGAGCGGGGCGGCAAGAATATTTCCGCTATAGTGACGCTTGCCGATTTGTATCGCCTTAAAGGTGACATGGTTAAGGCAAAACAAATAATCGAACAGGCCGAAGCTCTGGCTCCGGATAATCAGGCTGTTATTCACTCAAGATTTTTACTGCTGGCAGCACAAAAACGCCTCGACGAGCTCGAACAAATCAGCTCTGCATATCTTTCTGCCGAAGAGCAAAACCCGGAAATACTTCTTGAAGCTGCATCTATCTTAACCGGCCTGGATTCGACAAATCTCAAGGAGGATGGATTGAAATTATTCGAAAAGGTTGTGAGTCTGCTGCCGGAATCTGTTAATGCACGAATAGGTCTGGCTTCCGCCACTTATCAATTGGGAAATACCGATCACGCAGAGAAACTATACAGAGAGTTACTGACACAATATCCGGATAATATACAGGTTCTTAATGACCTGGCGTGGATTATCCAGGAGCATTCCGAAAAATATGACGAGGCCCTGGAGCTTGTAAATAAAGGTCTGAATCTCTCTCCCAACGAACTACACCTACTTGATACAAGAGGAACTATTTTATCTAAAATGTCGAATCGGCTTAAAGATGCGGTCAAGAACCTTGAAAAGCTTGTTGAACTATCATCGTCTGATACACAACAAAAAGCAAGGGCGCTTCTCAAACTTGGCCGGATTTATACAAAACTCGGTGATAAGGTTTCCGCAAAACAGCGGCTGGAAAATGCGATAGAAATAGATCGCAAAATTGACGTATTCACACCGGCCGAACGGGCAGAGATAAAAAGTATGAATCAATAAAATAACCGCCCGTAATAAGACGCGCCGCATGATGCAAAATGTGATAAGCAATACTAAAGTATTTAAGATGTTTCACGATTATTATATTTCTATCCGCCGATAAATTCGTCTGCTTTTCTTAAAGGGCTTTTATGAAAGTATTAAATGTAGTTGGTGCCAGACCGAATTTCATGAAAATAGCTCCGTTAATGGTACAATATGCCCGTCACAAGGACACTCAGGCGATTCTTGTCCATACCGGTCAACACTATGACCAGGAAATGAGCAGATTGTTCTTCAGCGAATTAGGTATCCCCGAACCTGACATCAATCTGGAAGTGGGTTCCGGCTCGCATGCAGTACAAACCGCCGAAATTATGAAAAGATTCGAGCCGGTTCTAATCGACTATCAACCGGACGTGGTAGTAGTGGTAGGCGATGTCAATAGTACAATTGCCTGTGGTCTTATTACCGTAAAGCTCCATATAAAACTTGCACATGTCGAGGCCGGCCTGCGCAGCTTCGACCGTTCAATGCCGGAAGAAATTAATCGCATTCTCACAGATGCAATCAGTGATTTGTTGTTTTGTACAGAACAGGCAGGCGTAGACAATCTAATGGCTGAGGGCAAAGGTCCTGACAAGATACACATGGTCGGCAATGTTATGATTGATACTCTGATAAGTCACCTGGACAGAGCCAAGCAATCCACAATCGTGGAGGATTTACAGCAACAGGGGTATCTCGATGGTAATGGTTTTGCAGTACTGACCCTTCATCGTCCGTCTAATGTAGATGATCCCATAGTCTTTTCGAAAATTCTCGATGCCCTGGAGACAATTCAGGCGGACTTGCCCATCCTTTTTCCGACCCATCCGCGAACGCGAAACAAAATTATATCTCTTGGCCTGCAGAACAGGGTTGATAGCCTTCACAATCTTCATATGATGAATCCTATCGGTTACCTTGACTTTTTAAAGCTTCAGGCCGATGCCAGGATCATATTAACAGATTCCGGCGGTATCCAGGAAGAAGCAACCATTTTAAAAGTCCCGTGTATCACTCTGCGCCACAATACCGAACGCCCTGTCACTGCAACCATCGGTTCCAATCAGGTCGTGGGAACGGACACGGAGAAAATTATCACCGCATACAGAAATGTAGCAGCCGGGAACTGGCGTACGCCACAGATACCACCTTTGTGGGACGGACAGGCTGCCAGACGAATAGTGGAAATTCTCCGGCAAAAAATATAAGCGTGTTAACTCATATCGAAAAATCCCGCACCTGTTACAGAAGGTAGTTTCGCCGGTAGAAACAGGCAGGAAAATGCTCAAAGAAATTTTCTCAGCAGGATTTACTGCAACGGCATTCCTTTTTTTCTTTTTCAAAAAGTTGTTTAATTAATCTCAACATACAAATTTTCCAAACTCTTTATATATTATGCCCCCTCGGAATAAGTTTCGTTTAGAAGCTTAATAATAATAGGACTCATTATACCGCTCGGCAGCATTTGATTCGGGTCAGGGGTAATATTGATCACTTCAATATCACTCAACTCGGTTGTTTCCGAGCCTCCGTCGTCAAGTGTAGCACCGATATTGGTCACATTTCCGAACGACCATTGGGTTGTATCGCACATCGAGATAACAGTGCCGCAAATTTGCGCACTGCCGCGCACGTCAACAATGCCTCCTACTATCGCCCCGGTAATCACGTTGTTCTCGGTTTTCTTCGGATTAGTATTTCCAAAATTCACATTGAAATGTGGTGCAAGGATAGTGGCTTCTTTGATATTGGATTTATTTTTGAAAGTAGCCTCTCCAGTAAAATATAAACAATTATGCATCCACCTGAATACCTCCGGGACATCGCTTACAATCACGCCATTGAAAGTACAGTCCTCGAACCGGACGTTATTATAGTACGGCCTGTCTGTCTTGGCGCAATCGATATACAGAATTTCTTCAAATGTACAGTTTTTAAATAACGCGTTATAATTACAGGGCAGAAGCGCATTTTTAAAAGTCTGGTTCTCGTAAACATGTCGTATAAGCTTCCTGTTCGGCGTGTTGTTTATGGTCCCATCTCTCGGCATACTATAGCCCCCATGGGACAACTTTGCATGAGGGAAGTATTCAACCTTCCTGAACGCGCCCGGACATGGAGATATTACCTTCAGACCGGTATTATACATATCGGTGTTATAATCAGAGATGTCCATGCCCGCCATATCCTCGTATTGCTGGCTGTAAACGATACCTGCGTGATATGAACGAATTTGATCTAAAGGGCTATAGTAACGTTCCTCGTAGTTGCCGTCTAAAGGTCTGCCGTTAGTACAAACCGGGTTATCATTTACACCGAGTGTTTCTAACTGGTATCCCTCCTGTCTAATCTGCTCCAGGGTCAAAACTGTGTTAATGGTGCCAAGTATAACCGAGCTTCCTGATATGTTATAAGGTGATATCTCCGGGCGTTTCCAGGTACTGAAGATGCTCCCGTGAACCCTCGATAGACCCGTGATCCATATTCGACCTCGACTGGCAACGGCATAATTCAATACGTCCTTTTCTTTCTGAATGCTCATGTTCACACCAACTTGTCTTGATATCTGGCCATCTATTCCAATTCCTTCAAGCCTGATCGTATTTATGCCTGTTCGAGAAAACCTAATTTGAAAAGATGCATCGTTATCCCCAAATTTTGTGGCAGGTGTGAGAATCTCTTTAGATGTTTGCTGCGCCTCTCCGAATATCCAGGGCTGAATTTGAACTTGTTTGCACAGTGTTGTCCATGTTTCATCGGCCTGGTCAATAGTGACCGAATTATATGGTGTGCTTGGCAGATTAGTGTTGGCTACGATATATTTTCCACATTCCAGGCCGGATTGAGCGGCTAACAATGCAGAGTTGACCTTGTGCTGGTTTGAGGCAATTTGGACATTTGTGCCTGCTAATGTCGTTATCGAAACAGCAAGGGCAGAAAATATAATTAGAAAGATCATGGCGACGACAAGAACGACGCCGCGTTGCTCTAAACGCACTAATTTATGGAGGGATAACATTTTCTCTCCTGTTGGAAAATCAACCTAAACCTTCTAAACATAACTCCTTTGTGTCCATGTAAAATATAGGAAATATTTCGTATAAAGACAAAATTGTTTTCGGACTTAGTAAGGTTTTCGACATATTTTCAATGATATAAGAAACTACAAAATAAGTCATAATAACAGCAAAATTAACGAATAATATCAAATTCATCGCTATCAGGCACCTAATATCAGTTGCTCTTGCAACACTCCCGCAGCACAAATTATATTATCATAACTACTTGAAATATAAGTAGTTTCCCAAATATTTAATCAAACAATTTTTCTTCACGATAATACTATGTACCAAAATGCACTGATTTCCTATAATAACAACTCATAACAGTTACTAAAAAGGATGAAACCGCCTCATTAAATAATAGGAGTTAACATGAATATGAATGCCGCCCCGAATATAAAGGTTCGACTCATATTATTATGCCTGTTGCTGCTTTTAATCCGGCCAACGTATTCGTACGCCCTTTCCCCAAACGCACCGAGCAACTTAAGATGTTGTGATAAAATCAATCCTGTCGGGACCGACGCAAGGCCCTATTTCGGCTGGTACATGGACGACCCTGACGACAACGAAATACAGACGGCCCACCAGATTATTGTCTCTTCAAGCGAAAACAATCTCGATGTAAATAAAGGAGACCTGTGGGACAGCGGCCGGATAAATTCCAGAACGCAAAACTATATCGATTATGCCGGAAAGCCACTCACTGCGGCGAGACGCTATTACTGGAAAGTACGCACATGGGATAAAGATGATAATGCAGGTCCATACTCGCATACGGCCTTTTTTGACACGGGATTATTCACCGGCAGTAAATGGTCAGGAGCCAAATGGATAAAACGGGATACCACAGATGCCGATGACTATACCTACTTTCGCAAAATAATCGCCCTGCCGAATAAAAATATCCGGCGGGCCATTGTTTATGTCACCGCAGGTCATAATTATGAATTGTATATCAACGGCAATCTTATCGGCAAAGGACTCGCTTATCATTATCCGCAGTATCACTATTATAACGCTTACGATGTCAGTTCGGATTTAATTCCCAACTCGGACAATGTTTTCGCCTGCCTGACTCACTGGTTCGGAGCAGGACAGGGAAGACCCAAAGGTAGCCGGGGCTTTCTCATGAAGGCCGTAATCGAATACACCGACTCGACTTCCACTATAATCGGAACCGACGGTACGTGGAAACAAATACAAGCCGAGGCATGGTCAACCGGGCAGCGTCAAAGGAACGGCGAAGGAGTCGGATATATCGAAAAAATCGACGCCGGCAAAATCATCCCGAATTGGAACTCGCTCGATTTCGAAGATTCCTCCTGGCCGGCAGCAGTGGAAATCGGAGATCCCCCCGTCTCTTCCTGGAAGGAGAATCTCCAGCCGGATATTACCCGATTAATTGAAGAGGAAATCACGCCGGTTTCCGTCACCGAACTCGGTGAAGGTAAATATGTCATAGATATGGGTAAAGTTTATCCGGGGACGCCCAGAATTACCTTCTCCGGCGGCGACGCCGGAACTACCGTGAATATGCGGGGAGGATATACCCTAAACAACGACGGCACTGTCTCTACAAGCACAACTCAAAAAACCAACATGAGTTATTATTTTATTCTTAATGGAACAACGGCGATTTTCGAGCCTAAGGGCTATCTGGGAATGCGTTATTTCCAGGTTGACAATTCCCCCAATGCCTTAACAACCGAAAACGTCGAATTCATTTGCAGGCATTACGAGCTGGATCCTTCGCGTTCGAGTTTTGTCTCTTCCAATACGATGCTCAACAAGGTCTGGGATATTATGAAACATTCGCTAATTGTAGGGGCGCAGGAGGCATTTGTGGATACTCCGACACGGGAAAAAGGCGGATTTCTTGGTGACTCATGGTCGCAGGGAGTTGCCGCAATGACTACAATGGGTGATAGAGCTATGAACCTGCGCATCCTCCTCGAGTTTCTCGACTCACAGGACCAATACTGGCCGGATGGCAGACTCAACGCTGTATATCCGAACGGCGACGGGAAGCGGGATATCCCCGATTATACCCAGTCTTATCTTGTCTGGGTCTGGGATTATTTTCTGCAAAGCGGCAATGCCGGGTTTTTGAGTGACAACTATGATAAACTTAAAAAGGTTGCCGACTATGTCGATTCTTATAAAAATGAAACAACCGGACTAATTCACAATCTTGCCGGCGGTGGCGGCGCCTACGAATACGGCATTATCGACTGGCCGGCCGAGATGAGATACGGCTATGACATGGCCGCCGAGGCCCGCACGGTTATAAATGCCTATGCATATATCGATTTCGATATTATCTCGAAAATCGCCGAAGTACTCGGTAACCCAACGGACAGGGATATATACCGAGCCAAGGCCCGGGACATGGAGCAAGCAATTAATTCCCGGTTAATCAATGCCCAGGGTGTTTATATCGATGGTCTGATGTCCGATCATTCTCAAAGCTCACATATTTCTCAGCACGCCAATATGTTTCCTATGGCTATGGGAATTGTTCCCGAAGCCAACATCGAAGCTGTTACTGCCGCAATTAAAGAACGGCAAATGAGTGTCGGCATGGTTACTGTTAGATGGCTGCCGGAAGCCATAGGCCGGATGGACGAAGGTTCTCATTTGATCGAGCTATATACCAACACCGACTGGGACGGCTGGGCCAAAACCGTTGCTCTCGGTGGTACCGCCACGTGGGAATCCTGGGACGCCCTCACCAGCGGCAACAGTATGTCACACCCGTGGGGAGCGGCTGGTTTACTGGGCATTCAACAATATATTCTTGGAATCAAACCTTTGAAACCTCAACACGAGCTGATCCGGATTAAACCGCTGGATTTTCATGGAAGTCTCTGCGGCGCCGGTGGAACATTACCTACCGACCGCGGCGATATTACGGTCGAATGGAATCGAAACAGCACCTTGTTTCTAATGACCATAACCATCCCGGATAATATTACAGCCACAGTTTACGTTCCCAAATGCGGAACAACAGGTGCCGCAATAAAAGTCGATGGAACTCAGACAACCGGCACCGAAGAGGGAAACTATGTATATGTGGAAAATATCGGTTCGGGGACACATACATTCGAACGAGCCGCTCAGGAATAAGTGCGGCAAATAGTAATGATTCGCATCGGTAACTTTTCATTGAAGTCAGATTATTGGTTTTCAAACCATGCCTTGATTTCCGCTTCCATACTTTTCAGATCGGGGCGTTTCTGTGCAGCAGCTTTGGCATCGATGTATTCCCGGTTCAAATCGCCGAGCACAATACCCGAACCTACACGAATGAACAAAGGTAACTGATGTAACTGAGCATCAACAGTAACGGTTTGACCTCCCTTGTATATTTTGTCAGGTTGCCATGCGTCACGCCATTGCTGTCCCGAAGGCAGATATACTTCCTGTGTTCGCTTCTGTTTTTCCCAGACAGGCGAAACCAGCAGGTCCGGCCCATACTGATAAGTCCACCAGTTCGACCATGCCTCGGAAGCGTGTGGGTCGACAACAAAAAGCGGTCTTACTATCGGCATGCCCGTTTTGTGTGCTTCCTGGGCACATTTGTAGCTATAATCGGCCAGACGCGAATGCAGCCTGGCATAGAGCCGCCAAATTGCGATTAGTTCCTCATCATACACGGTCTGCCCTTCTCGCGGAATGTTCCAGAAACCCTTGTCCCTTGTCGGACCGACCTCCATAATCGGCGTAAAGCAGCTAAACGCCAGCCACCTGCCGCACACTTCCTGTTCCATTAACTGCTGGTTGTAGCCACAGGTATCCGAGCCCCAGTTTGGATAGCCCATTACCGCCGAGCGCTGGACGGCGATGATCGATGCCCGAAGACCTTCCTGCGTACCTCCTATGTCACCACCCCAGAACACACCGTACGGCGAGCTTCCCGTATATGCCGCCCGGGGCATAAGCACAAAATCTTTGCCGCGATATTTTGACGCCGTTTCGTGCGCCGCCTTGAGGTACATGGGCGGATAGGCGTTTCGGTTTTCGCGAATCGAGCGTCCGTCATGCACCTTGAAAGGTCCGCTCTCGGGTATTCCTTCCTCGGACCGGTCCAGCTTGAATCCTGCTACGCCCAGTTTCAACAACTTCGCAAATCCGCTCTGCCAGTAAGCCTTCGCCCTGGGATTGGTGAAATCGCACAGGGGGTAATTATTTCGCTGCGGTTTCTGACCGGCTAAAGTATAATTATTGGCAATAGCTTCCTTCTCCATTTTGCCCTGGAAAAACGGCCCGATCCACAAAACCATTTGTATTCCCTGTCCGTTTAGCCACTGAATCATCCGGGAGAAATTCGGCAGGCGTTGCGGATCAATTTCAAAATCGTCATAACCCAAACGTCCCGGACCGTACGGACGGTCGACCCAGTAAATGCTGCACGGAATCCCGAAAGCATCCATCATCATAATATCTTCCATTACTTCGACATTGAACGGCCCTGTCCACGGTGTACCGTCGTAATATTCCGAGCGTATTCTATGTTCATCCCGCCAGCGCCATGGACCATATATCCACTTCGGAGGCAGCACCGGAGGGCCTGCATCCATCGCATGTTGCCGGACGAGCCGGCCCGGATCATCGGATGTATAAATTTTGACCTCAAGTGACGGTCCCTCGAATTCGACTTTAACACGCTTCGGGTCACTTGCACAAAAATCAAAGAATCCCGGCCAGTCGGTCCTTACAAAAACGGAATATCCGCGGCTCGACAGATAAAAAGGCGCATACACCGAAGTCGTCGGTTTGACAATCATCTCCACCGTCTGGCCGCGCAGGTCCATCGCCTCTTTAATGCCGGGAGCCCACGAGGCCTGCTGGCGACCATCAACAACACGCTCCATCAAGCCGGTATAGTATTCATTCCTCGCGGCATCGACGGCAAATCCCCATTTGACGATGTCCTCGTTGGGGAACGCATTGAATCGAACGATATAATCATCTCCCTGAGGCCGAACCGATACAACAACCTTACGACCGTCCGGCATTACCGACAAAGCTTCGGTGGACGAATCAATCAAGTTCGATCTTGTCTCTAATTGAGAAGGCAATATCATCCTGCCCTCGGCAGTCTCGAAGAACATACCATCGAGCTTCAACACACCTGTCTTCGTTAAATCGTCGGACGGCAGTATCAATAATGCATTTTTGCCTTTGGTCTCGAAAGACGGTTTAACCGAACTGCAACCTGCAGTAATAATAGCGATTAGCACAACAAGCAGGATAAAGATGCGATATTTGCTTCTCATGGCCTATGTCTCCTTATCAAATTACTGAAAAAAGCTCTTCGACTATTAAAACATCCCTTATAGTGGTTCGATTATGACATAGTAATCCGAATATTCAAGCCCAATACCTTGAGACCGCTACTTTTTTAAGCCTGTATAAGGAGTAATCCCCCGTTTACGCTAAACCGGCGTGGTAGCTCTGCAAGGATTTGACCAAAGGCTCTTTGCCCTGTCTTGCGGCAATGCCTTTTACGGTAGCAGCGGCGGCGGTAGAAGTTGTGATATAAGGCACCTTGTACTTGATGGCGGCTTTTCTGATATAGGAATCATCGTACTGACTTCGCTTGCCTACAGGAGTATTTATAACCAGATGAATTTCCTTATTCTTGATAGCATCGACAATATTCGGCCTGCCCTCATAAACCTTCAGAATATGCTGCGATTTGATACCTTTATCCGCCAGATATTTTTGTGTCCCTTCGGTCGCCAATATTTTAAAACCAATTTTTTCGAACGCCTTGGCCGTTTCAGCGATCGATGTTTTATCGGGATCGGCAACGGTAATCAGAACAGTTCCCTCCGAAGGAAGCGGCTGCTGTGTGGCTTCCTGTGCCTTGAAAAATGCCAGGCCATACGAATCCGCCAGTCCCAGAACTTCACCGGTCGAACGCATCTCAGGGCCAAGCAGCGGATCGACTTCCTGGAACATATTAAACGGGAATACTGCTTCCTTTACGCCGAAATGAGGAATCTTTTTGTGCTTCAAATTCAAATCAGCAATCTTTTTACCGAGCATAATCTGCGTTGCTACCCGTGCCATCGAAATCCCGCATACCTTCGAGACCAGCGGAACGGTCCTCGATGCCCGAGGATTGGCCTCGAGGACATAGACAGTGTCATCGGCGATTGCATACTGCATATTCATCAGGCCGACAACTTTTAGTTTTGTCGCTATCTTTTTCGTGTATTCACAAATCGTATCTATATGCTTTTGTGGAATTGAGACCGGCGGTATTACACAGGCGGAATCTCCCGAATGAACTCCGGCAAGCTCGATATGCTCCATGACCGCCGGGACAAAAACTTCCTTGCCGTCGGAGATCGCATCCGCCTCTGCTTCTATCGCATTGACAAGGAACTTATCAATCAGGATAGGTCTTTCCGGCGTCACTTCCACCGCGGCGGCGACATATTGCCGCAGCATTTCTTCGTCATGCACAACTTCCATCCCGCGACCGCCGAGCACGTACGACGGACGAACCATAAGCGGGTATCCGATTCGCTTGGCAATTTTCAGAGCCTCTTGAAGAGAACTGGCCATTCCGGATTCCGGCATCGGTATTTTTAATTTTTTCATCATGGCCCGGAATCTGTCGCGGTCTTCGGCCAGATCAATTGTTTCCGGCGAAGTCCCGATAATTTTGACCCCGGCATCTTCAAGCTGCCGCGCAATGTTCAACGGCGTTTGCCCGCCGAACTGAACTATTACACCATCCGGTTTTTCTTTTTCGTAAATACTTAAAACATCCTCGACAGTCAGCGGCTCGAAATACAGTTTGTCGGAGGTGTCATAATCGGTCGATACTGTTTCCGGATTACAGTTGACCATAATGGTCTCAAGACCCTCGTCCCGTAGTGCAAAAGCAGCGTGCACACAGCAATAGTCGAACTCGATGCCCTGCCCGATTCTGTTCGGCCCTCCGCCAAGGACCATGATTTTACGATTTTTGGTCGTACTTACCTGATCCGGAGCATTATATGTCGAGAAATAATAAGCGGCATTCTCCACACCGCTGACCGGCACAGGCTCCCAACCCTCGACAACATCGAGCTTAGCCCTCTGTTTGCGGATTTTATCTTCGGAGGTTCCAAGAATCTGTGCGAGGTAGCAGTCTGCAAAGCCGTCCTTTTTCGCCTGAATCAAGAGTTTATCGGGAATTGCTTTACCTTTATACTTCAAAAGTTTTTCTTCCAATGCAACAAGCTCCGCCATTTGTTCTATAAACCAATGCTTGATATAAGTTTTTTCGAATAATTGTTCCGTCGTGGCACCTTTTCGAAGAGCTTCATACATAATGAACTGCCGTTCACTTGTCGGATTATTGAGCAATCTCATTAATTCCTCCAGCGGCAGCTTGTTGAAGTTCTTCGCAAAACCAAGCCCGTACCTGCCGTTCTCCAGGGAACGAATTGCTTTTTGGAACGCTTCCTTGTAGTTTTTGCCTATGCTCATCACCTCGCCGACAGCCCGCATCTGTGTGCCGAGCTTATCCTCAACTCCTTTGAATTTCTCGAACGCCCAGCGGGCGAACTTCACGACGACGTACTCGCCGGACGGCGTGTATTTCTCAAGAGTGCCCTCTCGCCAGTAAGGAATTTCATCCAGTGTAAGCCCCCCCGCCAGCATCGAGGAGACCAGGGCTATGGGAAAACCTGTCGCCTTCGAAGCCAGGGCGGATGAGCGTGACGTCCGTGGATTGATTTCGATGACAACCACTCTGCCGGTTTTGGGATCATGTGCGAACTGGATATTTGTTCCGCCGATGACTTCAATTGCATCGACAATGTCGTATGAGTATTTCTGTAGTTTCTGCTGCAGCTTTTCATCTATCGTCAGCATCGGGGCGGTGCAGTAAGAATCTCCGGTGTGAACGCCCATCGCATCTACATTTTCAATAAAGCAAACGGTTATCTTCTGACTCTTCGCGTCTCTGACAACTTCCAGCTCCAGCTCTTCCCATCCGAGTACGGATTCTTCGACCAGGATTTGACCGACAAGACTTGCCGCGAGTCCTCTTGCCGCAACGATTCTTAATTCATCGACGTTGTAAACCAGCCCCCCTCCGGTGCCTCCCATCGTATAGGCCGGGCGGATTACAACCGGGTAACCAAGTTCTTTCGCGATTTTTTCGGCCCCCTCGACACTGAACGCCGGATCGCTTCTCGGCATTTCTATCCCAAGATTGTTCATTGTTTTTTTGAACTCAATCCTGTCTTCGCCGCGTTCGATAGCATCCACCTGGACACCAATGACTTTCACACCATATTTTTTCAGAACGCCGGCTTTAGCTAACTCGGAAGAAAGATTCAGTCCGCTTTGGCCGCCAAGATTCGGCAAAAGTGCGTCCGGCCTTTCTTTTTCGATGATCTTTGTCATCGTCTGTAGATTCAACGGCTCGATATAAGTAACATCTGCCATACCGGGATCCGTCATAATCGTCGCCGGATTAGAATTGACAAGTACGATTTGATAACCCAATTTCCGGAGTGCCTTGCAGGCCTGGGTACCGGAATAATCGAATTCACAAGCCTGGCCAATGATAATGGGGCCTGAACCAATAATCATTACTTTTTTAATATCGTCTCGCTTTGGCATACTGATTTCTCCTGGCCAAAAATGTTCCAATGAATTTCGTTGTGCCACATGTCCGTAAATTGTTGGGGATTAGACTACAAATACGTAATATTGTCAAATGTAAGTTACAATAAAATCACAATTTACAAAAAACGTTCATATCAATACTGAAAACGTTGATTATTTCATACATTTTTGTTTACTTCCACTTCGAACCTTCAACATGCAAAAGTTCTCAGACTAATCATAATAGCGGCTTTGATTAAGCCCGGAGTAGCTAAAAGCAGAGACGGACCTGCCCCGGCGAAGCTTGTGCCATAGGCTCTGAAAGCATAGCCGGACCTGTCCCGGCGAAGCTTGTGCCATAGGCTCTGAAAGCATAGCCGGATTGGCTTCGTTTTCTTGGCCCGGCGAAATCGCAGACGGAGCCGGATTCGCTGTATCAACTTGTCAAAAAAGAGCTTATACTATATTACCTAAATTATCATTGGGTTCGTTTTGCATTTTTTCTGGCTTCTGACTCCTGGCTTCTGAATTCTGTCGTTAAATTGGGTTCGTTTTCAATATTTTCCTACAATCCATTATTTTTAGGATTTCGTGCTTAGAATTTAGGATTTCCGGCCTTAGGCCGGAAAATTGGGTTCGTTTTGCATAATTTTATCGATTTGTAGAGAGTCCTCTATATTTGTCGAATCTCTTTTTTTCAGTAAAAAATCGTACTCTTTCGGCCTGCTAAGTTCCCAGGCTGCAAATCAGAGATTTTTTACATTCCGGGTTGTTTTTTAATTATTCGTCTAAAAAGATATGTTTTTGCCCCCCCCACCGATTATCAATGAACTATCATTAAAACATGAACTATCCATAGTTCATTATTTATACTATCCGAAACCCATGAAAAAACAACGAAAATCAAGCATATTCCGGCGAAATTATCCTTTACTCGCCTGTCCTGTGCGTTAACCGAAGGGATACCTGATACTCGCTCACCGGTCATGTCAAATAGAATTAAACAAACCAATCGACCGACAAATTAAAATATCTCCATAAACATGTCGAAAATACAAGCCATCGAACCAAATTCAGGAAATTATTAGATGATCAAGACACTTGAAAGTCTTTACGGGCTGATATATTCTATTAAAGAGGAATAATTAACCTGATTTAAAATAGGATAAGAACAATGGTAAATGAAATTTTCGGCGGAGATAAAAAATTGCCGATGAAGTCGCTATTAGCATCATACGAACGCAGGTTCATCGACAACAACGTTCATCGATTTCCCGCGTGGATACAGGGTTACGACCTGACATTAATGACCATCCACTGGTCAATCGGTCTGATAATCTTCGGCTGGCTCGCGAGAAACAACCATCACTGGCTGTGGCTCTCGTCTTTGATGCTGGCCCTGCAGTGGTTCACAGATTCGTTCGACGGCGCCCTGGGCAGGTACCGTGACACCGGCATCCCTAAATGGGGCTATTACATGGACCATTTCCTGGACTTCGTTTTTATGTGCTCGCTGCTGATAGGATATTCATTTTTAGTTGACAGCCCCGCCAAGCAAATGGTCTATTTTCTAATTCCGATAGCCGGTTGTTTCATGGTTAATTCTTACCTGGCCTTCGGGGTAACCAACGAATTTAAGATCACCTTCCTCCGGGCCGGACCGACGGAAATGCGAATATACTTTATTATTCTTAACTTCCTGATAATATGTTTCGGCACCGCCTGGCTCGAAAGAATCCTCCCTTTTATTTTCGCCATAGTCTTTATTCTGATGTGTATTGTAGTGTATCGAACACAAAAATATATCTGGAATATCGATATGTCGGATAAAAAAGCAAGGGATTCGAACCGGCAGGAAACGACCTGATTATAGACCTCTTACTTTAGAGCCGGAGATAGAATTCTTATCGAGAGTAAATCACCTACGAGAATTCCGGCGGCCTGTTTAAATCAATAGGGATGTTTGCTTTAGCCGAGCGTATATGAATATCCTGCTGTGGGAAGGCAATCTCTATGCCGGCCTTGCGGAACGCATCGTCGATGGCGCAATTAATATCGTGCCAGACCGGTAGATAATTCTCTATGCCCGCGACATACACCCGCAGCTCAAATTCGAGTGAGCTGTTGCCGAAGCTCCTGAATAGAACAATCGGCCTGGGATTTTCCAGGACAAGAGGATTCGCTTTTGCAACCTCATAGAGTGTTTTTTCGGCCTTGGCGATATCGGAGCCGTAGGCAATACCGACAATAAAGTCTCTCCTTAGGATATTATCAGAAAGGGTCCAGTTGATAAGACGTCCTGTTATGAATTCCTTGTTCGGAACGATAAGTTCACGCTGATCCCATCTTCGCACGGTTGTGGCACGGATCTTGATTTTTGTCACCGTGCCCGTCACATCTCCGACGGTGACTACATCATCAACGCGAACCGGCTGCTCGAAAAGTATAATCAAGCCGCTGATAAAATTGGCGAATATTTCCTGAAGGCCGAAACCCAGACCTACGGTCATCGCGGCAACAAGCCACTGAACCTTGGACCATCCAATCCCTATTTCCGTAAAGGCCAGAATTACGCCAATAATTACTATAATATATCTGCAAACGGTAGTAATGGCAAAACGAACCCCGCTCTCGATAGGAAGCCGTCTTAAGATGATGATTTCCAAAAGCCCCGGCACATTTCGGGCCACAATAACAGTCATAAAAGCAACAAACAAAGCCATTACAAGATTACCAAGGGTGACGATTTCAGGAACCATCCCCGGAGCAGTAGTTGTTCTCCATATCTCGTTATTCCCCAGTGCACCGAGCGCCGGCATCACATCTCGCCAGACATACCACAAACAGATGACCAGTAAAACGGCAATAATTAGATTAATCAGCCTATTAGTTTGCTGTGAAATCTCAAAGATTGTTTTTTCCGGCTTGCCCTTGGACTGTTGTGCCGTATCGGATTCAGGTGAAGATGACGGAGCATTCTTTTCCGGAGCTTCCTCAAGAGCGGCAGTCTTTCGTTTTTGCACTTCAATGAGCGAGAGTCTTCGCCGGGTTACAATCAGCCACCTCGTCAACATGGCCCTGAATACAACCACCAGGAAAACAAGAATCAATGTCTGCATAAGTCTCTCGTAAAGATGCCCCGCAGCATAGAAATATCCCATAGCGGCCAGAACAGAGAAAGTCACGGGAAGAATCAGGCACGAAGGGTACCAAATATAGCGAAGACGTCCCACCCAACCATCCGGACGCCGCTTGAGGTAAGGACTCACTATTGGCCCGGTCGGACGAAGAAATAAAACAAGAAATATCGTAAGCATTACGAGAATGGCAATAAATATCAGGCGACCCAGTGCATTATACATCTGGTCGTTCGTCTCCTGTTGCTGCAGAACTTGCAGAACGAATGTAAGTGGGACCACCAGACCGAAAAACCAACGGAGATGTTTCCTGGTAAAGGCCAAAGGCTCCGCTCTTACACGGAAATGGTCCTGCATCAATCCCGAAGGCATTGTCATGTGTCGCAGCAACTCAAATATAAATATCCCTATAGCCAAATCTCGAAGACCACCCGCCAGGGCCTGTACAAAATCGTAATCGGAAACGCCCGCCGATAGACGCCACCACAGAAATAAAATTATAATGGGCCATGTAGCCGCCAAAAATATAGTCAATACAAGCACCTTCGCCGTGTGCATGAAACTATCGGTATTAACGTCAAGGACCTTTTTGGAAATACTTACGATTAACACATGTGTCCTGTGATGCAGCACAAACGATGCAGCAAAGACAATAACGATTGCCAGATAGGCCAAAGGAGTATTTTGCAAATCCTTCCAGAGAACCTCTACAGTCTGTCGCCAGCTTCCCGGATTGGTAAGCCATTTGACAGACGAGACAACTTCCGGTATATTTCGGGTATTTAATGCCGAGTTGCTTTTAATCCAGAGAATATTTTCATCTATAAATTTTTCATATTCCTTCACTTTTTGTATAAAGGTATTTTCTTTTGCATCGAGGTAAGCTAAATCCGTTAAATAACCACTGTAAAGGTCGTTAATAACATTGAGAGTGTTTCGTCTGCTTTTAAGATAGTTCGCCACCTCGGCAAGAACCGCTGCATGTTTCTCACCGACCAAAGGAGGAGTAATCTGATCAACCTCATCTTGAGCTTGTTGCTCGATATTGCTCAAATCAGACCATTCTTTGTCGTATTTAATATAATCCAACTGTGCCTTTGTAATCTCTGATAAACGAGCCTTGATCTGTTTTTTATTTTCACCGATTTCAGGCAACTGCTCATTTCGTTTGGTCCGTAGGTAGACACCCAGGACATTGGTGATTTTTCCTGCCTTATCGACTCTCTGACGAACGTCCTGAAAATCCTTCTCTATGGCAACAAGCTGATTGTCGATTTGTTTTGAATATTGTGATGTCTTTTCAATCTTTTCTACAAGATCCGCCTGCAGTTTGGCCAGCTTAACGTTATATTCGGCAATTTCCTGAACGGCGGGATCGGCCGTTTCCTCCTTTGCACGCATGGCTTCTTTTTGGGCGGCCTGAGCCTGTTTTTGCCGCAGCTCATTAACCTTCTGCTGCCAAAACTCCACGAGTTTACCGGCATAAGCTAATTGACGTGCCGCTAAATCCCTGTTGGCAGTAAGCACATCTCTTCTGGCATCGAAGAAAAGAAGCTCTTCAGTACTCATTGCGATTTGAGCCTCGAAAGCACGTTGCTGAGCCATAAGCAGCGAACGATTTGCCTGAACTAACTCAGGATTTTGCCCCTCAGCCGTCACAGCAGATAGCTTGCCTTTAATTTCATCAATCTTTTGTCTGGCTATGCTCGATTCCTCCGGGATTTTTGTCCGGCGATCAGCTCTTCGTTTCGGCTCGTTTTCCCACGTGGTTGAGTTCTTTTTCGCCTGCTCAAGGGTGAGTGTCGCCTCTGTGAGTTGTTGCTCAGCCTCCGTAAGAGGAATATCCGCGGCTACCTCGGGTGCAATAAAAGCTGTCTGCTGGGCGAGCTGTTCATTAAGTTTTTCAAGATCGACGGGTGCGTTCTTGCGTCTCTGACTATAATCCTGTTTCTTCGCTTCAAGGTCTAAAGCCTGTTTCAACTGAGCGATTGCCTGATCGTAAATTTCACTTATTTTCGCCTTTAGTTCATCGCTCAATTCTGTTGACTCGGAATTTTTCTTCTTTTGGTCCAGGAGCTGCTTCTCAGTTAATCCCGCTGCAACATCCACATCAGCTGTATCGGGAGCAGCGGAAATAGCTGGAATAACCGAGTTGACATCCTGTGCTCCGAAAGCACCGGCAGTACTGTTCTGCTGTGATTGCGAATAAAGAGCAATAGGTGCGACATAAAAACAAAGAACAGCAAAAATAACTAAAATGATTTGATTCCGGCGTGAAATGTATCCGGCTTGTCGCCCGCTGAGCATAATTTTTCTCCAAAACCCATCGACTATTAAATTTCTACCGTATTTCAACCTTTTATACGAATCAATATTATACCAGATGGCTTACTGAAAAGAAAAAAGTCTCCAGCGAAAACCGCTTTTTTTATCCTTATCCGATTCTTGTCTTTTTTTGCCATTAGCCCAGAGCAATGGTATAATGTACCTGGATTTATATCCGGAACAAAATCAATAAGCAAAAGGGGATTAAAAATGAACGGCAAGAGATTTATTCGTACGACATTGTTACTGGGAATATGGATAACGGGTTTTTGCACCGCCCAGGAAGATGTAACATCACCGGGAGCAAAGGTCGAGAAGCTCGCCGGTGGTTTTAATTTCACCGAAGGTCCAGCGGCGGATACACAGGGAAACATCTACTTTACGGATATCCCAAACAATCGAATTCATAAGTGGTCTCTGGACGGTAAGCTCACGACTTTTCGCGAAAACTCGGGCGGCGCCAACGGTCTGTTCTTCGATAAAGACGGCAATCTGCTGGCATGTGAAGGCGGCGGAAAACGACTGGTATCTATAAATCCAAAAGGCGAAGTGACAATCCTTGCCGAAAAGTATCAGGGTAAAAAGTTTAACAGTCTTAATGACTTATGGATCGATCCTAAAGGCGGCATTTACTTTACCGACCCGCGCTACGGCAACAGAAATAACATGGAACAGGAGGGTGAACATGTGTACTATCTTTCCGCCGACCGCAAAAAGCTCATCCGGGTGATAGATGACATGGTCAGGCCGAACGGGCTTATTGGCACTGACGACGGCATACTCCTTTATGTGGCGGACCACGGCGGCAGGAAGACATTCGCCTATTCAGTCAACGAGGACGGGACCTTGTCGAACAAGAAGCTTTTCGCACCCGAAGGCAGCGACGGTATGACAATAGACAGCGAGGGTAACGTTTACCTGACGACGAACTCGGTAGTGGTTTACAATCCGAAAGGGGAAAAAATCGAAACAATCCGGGTACCCGAACGACCGGCGAATGTTACTTTCGGCGGGAAAGACAATCAGACACTTTTTATCACGGCAAGGACTTCACTTTATTCTATCTCAATGCGGGTAAAAGGAGCCGAACGAAAACAGACTGTCTCGGAGCTCGGGTTCGAAGAAGATATTATCAAAACCAATGCCGGTGATTTAAAGATAACGTGCGTCGGGCACGGGACTTTAATGTTTACATTCGACGGAAAGATTATCCACGTTGACCCGGTCGGCAGAGAGGCCGACTATTCGAAAATGCCCAAGGCCGATCTTATTCTCGTAACTCACGAACACGGCGACCACCTCGATCCCCAGGCAATAAAAAACATCCGGGAAGAAAAAACGCAACTGGTCCTGACCGAAACCTGTGCCGAAAAAGTCTCCGGCGGAATCATCATGCAAAACGGCGATGTCAAGACAATTCAGGGACTAAAAATCGAGGCCGTACCGGCATATAATATTGTACACATGCGCTCGGGTAATACTCCCTACCATCCCAAAGGCATCGGCAACGGCTATATAATTACGTTCGGCGATAAAAGAGTATATATCGCCGGTGACACAGAAAATACTCCGGAAATGAAACAGCTAAAAGATATCGATATTGCATTTCTGCCGATGAATCTGCCATATACGATGACACCTGAGATGGTCGCCGATGCGGCAAAGACTTTCAAGCCGAAGATTCTGTATCCGTATCATTTCGGACAAACGGACACAAGTCGGCTCGTCGATTTATTAAAGGATGTAAATGATATCGAGGTCCGCATCCGCAAGATGGAATGAAATAAATTTAGCATGAATTAGAGCTCGAACTTTTTCCTGTTTAGGCACTAAATTCATGTAAATTGAAATAGGCGCATAAAAAAGGAGACAAGGGCGGTTCATCTTGAATTAATTGTAGGCCCGTCTCCTTATTCGCGATGTGCCATTACACACCTTACCGCGGGTAGTGTTATGAGACCGACTGATCTCTGTCTGCACTCGCGATATATAAAGTATAACATAAATATCAGAAGAATCAAGTTAATTATCATGTTTATTTCCGCCCAATTTCATACAAAATTGAGTTTAACCGGCCATTAATCCCGCCGGATATAATTTCATGCAAAATTCGCCGGCTAATCGTCCGAATTCCCCGATTCGTCGAGCTTTGCATAATAATATATAGGCTGATGAGCCTTTTCGCTAACAGTAAAAAATCCCCGCCCCCTGTCGTCAAAACATATTGCCTCGCCCTGTGGTTCATAAATTAACTGAATATTGAGAGGTTTTTGACTGAAAGCCTGCCAGAGCGGCTTATCTTTCTGCCTTAGCCAAAGTGAAGCATGAGCTAAGCTCCTGACAATGATATATTTGCCGTCCGGCGAAATGTCGCCCCCTACAGCCAAAGCCAAGGGAAGAACGGCAACCTGACTTAATCGGACCGATCTTTGAGTTAAATCATCGGATGCCGCACGAAAAACCCGGCAAAATAAATTCCGCTTCGAAATGATATAAATATCGCCGTTAACAGGGTCGACCATCAGCGTTTCCGCATCCTGGGGGCCGTCCGGATATACAAGTTCGATAGTTTCGGCCGGGCCAATCATAAAATACCTCTGAGTACTGTTCGGATCCACTTTCGGCTCCGGTATGCGGTAGATAACGACTGATTTATGCCTGGCTTTATTATCTCCGATATCGCCTATATATAAATATTCCCGTCCCTTTTCGGGCCCTGGACCGACGGCAATATCCTCCCAATCCCGACAGCGAGCACCGTTAATATAAAAGCCCCCCAGAAGACTCCCGGCATGATTGAGGGCATAAAGTCGTGCAGAATTGCCTGAATCGTTATGAATCCATAAAACTCCGGGATTTTTTCGGCTGGCGGCAATACCGGACGCCTCTTTAATCAAATCTGTCTTCACCTTTCCAACCTGCCTGCCGGGAAGAAACTTTATAGCAGGCGCAACCGATTCAGCAGGATAAGATGCGACCGTAAAAGCAGTTACAATAATATAAATCAAACAGTTTCGCATAAATCAGGTTTATCTCCAAATTATTCCTTCGATTCAGGGATGTTTATTATCTAATAATATTCATCGATAAGGACTATTATAAATCCTTTTCTATAAAGCAGCAAAACAATAGCATTTTTTCAATGTCCGACAATACAGATCACAAGAATTTTTTAGTATTCGTCCTATATTTTTAAGGGAAACGGGATTAAAAAAAAGGCTGCTGAAAAAAGCCTGAAATTTACCTGATTTTGTTCGGTTTTTGTTTGGGTAATTTTCGCCGGTTTGCCGATAGTAAAAAGTGCTACTTAATATTGCTAACTTTTTTGCCAAGGGTAAGTGCTCATATGAAATTAATGCCGGAAAG
>Ga0272441_10000826_pt1 | contig 68122 bp, 57 predicted proteins | sample SSMProp6N_FD_193582 | JGI IMG/M metagenome (GOLD analysis project Ga0272441, IMG submission 193582) | Marine sediment archaeal communities from Little Sippewissett salt marsh, Falmouth, MA, United States - SSM-Prop-6N | ecosystem: Environmental > Aquatic > Marine > Wetlands > Sediment ... | reverse complement strand
TGGGTGCAGCGGGATCCGATTGGGTATGCGGATGGGATGGGGCTATACGAGTATGTGCAGAGCGGGGCGGTTTCACAGGTTGACCCCTCTGGGCACCTGACCATTCCCAAGAGAGCCGGAACACGCGAAGAATGGAACGTTGCTGGGCAGATCATCAAGCACTATTTCATCGGAGCGGGCGAGTCGCCGTTTTCACCTGAGGGCGCCGGTGAGGTCATTAAGTCGCAGTCAGGCGTGAAGCAGCCCGCATTGAAGTTCTTACGCCGTAAGGCGCAGGAACTCGCAGAAAGCATTGACTGTGAGGGCGTACTGAGCGATTGTGTCTCAGCACGGCTGGGCGGACAGGGTACTCCGCAGGGCACGATTGCCGCGGCCGACAGTTGGGCAATGTACCAGACAGTGAACAGTGCACACTGGGGGCTCGAGCTGTACGGTACTGTCTCTGTGGAATGCCGGTGCTGTAAAAACAGCGACGAGCGCCGGTGCTGGGCAGACTTCGACCTTACGTATGATTTTGGCGACCGCGCAGACTTGCACTGGTACGTTCCGCCGGACATGTTCTATTTGGCGGCGAAGTGGAGCTACCTGACCAGCAACCCCTGGCTCATCCCGGTGGCCCTCCACTACAATCAAGACTATGACATTCGCATCACTTGGTACGATACGTGCCGCATCGGGAAGGACTGCGAGGGAAAAGGGGACTGCGGATGGCCCGTCGAGTGACCAAGAAGGGTCTGGCAATCGTGGTGGCCGTGGTGCTTGCAGTCGGCGGGGTGCTTTTCGCGGAGGTCTATCTGGTGATCAGCCGGGGGAGCGGGTACGTTTTCACACGACGGCTGCCAAAACACGCCTGGGCCGTGAGGGACATTACGGCCATTGCCGCATATTGTGATGCCTACGCGAAGTTGCACGGCAACGCGCGCCCCTCGGCGGCGCTTACCGCCGAGCACGTGCCGTACGTCCGACTTCCCGCGAGCCAGCCATATGTTGAGCGTGGGTTGTGGGTTCTCGAGTCTGTGGATAGCCGTGAAGTATATCTTTATTGCCCGTACGAGAGGCGTGAGTGGCACTTGCGCGGACCGGACAGGGTGTATCTCTGCAACGTGGCCAAGTTGGCAGGCCCGAACGGGCGCTACTATGTGTATACGCGCGATCCCGAGAAGGATTATCACGTGGTGGCCGATTACCTTACGCCCTGTACGGATTTCGTGCAGACTCGTGGCATTCCTGTTGTCCCGGGGTGCACATTTGAGGGCCCTGCCGGGGCCAAGAGGATCGCGCGTATGTCGCCCGAAGTGATGGAGCGGCTTGCGGCCTACTACCCGGATGTACGCGTGCCGCCCGACCGGCTGAAAGGGCAGGCAATCCACCGAGCTGAGCGCCACTAGCCCTTTACGCAAGATGGCGCGCCGCAACATTTCGCGATGCAGCCGAGGCCCACCTGCACCCCGCCTTGTCTGCACGACATGGATCCGGGGACACATCACTTAATTGAATTGACTACGCTTGGGCAGAGAATAGCATCGAGCCATGAGAGAGATGGAATCGCAACTCGGCCGTCCGCTTCGCCGGCAAAAACCGATGCCACGGCCGAACGGCAAGGCGAAGGGGTGAATTAAGTAATATGTCCCCAGAATTCCCGGGCGAGTGTTGTACTCACAAATGCCCCGATCTACCAGCATGGTGCCGGTAGGGCCCGGCTAAGCCAATCGAGGAGGGCGGTGTGTCAAGACGACCGCTTCTTTCGCTCCTTGTCCTCGCAGGCACACTTGTTCTGGTGGGTTTCTTGATTTGGCACTTTGTTGTGCTTTCCCCAATCCGCCGTGAACCCAGCGAGTTCATGAAAAAGACGCTCCAGCGCACGGCCAAAATGCTATGTGCTCAAGCCGCCAACTTCTCCTACGACTACGAGCCAGCCGCCGTTCGCCTCCCCAAAGGCAACACCAAGGCACTGTATGCTTGGGTCATGCAGACCTTGCCGGGTGCGGGAGTTCAGCCGGGGCACGTCTTTGGTACCCTGGTAGACCGGCAGGGGGAAACCCTTCGGGATGAATGGGGCCACGAACTGGTCTATCGGTTTCCCGCCAAGCGCCCCGAGGCCATCTTCGATCTCTACAGCGTAGGGCCTAATGGGGTGGACGAGAGCGGTGGTCTGGGGGATTCGTTCGAGGTCCCTGAGGGACAGGCGAACCCGTACGGGGATGATGTGACGTGCGTCCCCGCCGCAGATTGGCACTTGTGGGTGCCCGCATTCGACGAGGGCGCTGTTCCCCGGGAGTTCCGGTGACACCGATAACGGCCCCTGTGTCAAGGGCGTTTTGCCCTGAGGTTGTTTCTCTGGTGCCCGTCAGTTCCAACGCGGAACGCGGAAATCGGAATGCGGAACGACGGCCGGAAGCGCCGCATCGAAACGAACGTTGCAGGTGAATCCGGCCTCGACACCTACTACAATGCCAGCCTTGGCCTGCGAAGCCTTGGCGGAGCGGGCTGGCAGGTGCTGGAGGTCCACGAGGGCGGCGATGCCGACCATCCGCTCAAGCAGTTCGTCTGGGACCTGCGGTACGTCGATGCGCCCGTCGTCCGCTTCCGCGACGCGGGCACCGACGGTACCATCGACGATACGCTCTACTACACCACCGACGCGAACATGAACGTGACGGCCCTGGTGGCCGCCGACGGCACCGTGGCCGAACGCTACACCTACGACCCGTACGGGACGCGGACGATTTACGACGACGACGGGTCGGACGAGGTGTCGTGGGCCAACTCTGGATCGATGACATCCGTCTCACCCGCGTCGCCGACGACGAAACCCGGCAGCAGACCCCCTCCCCGTGATTTGATCCAGGTTTTATGAGTTCAAGGGCTGAGCGAGGGGCAATCGGTCTGCTCGGATTGGCCGTGCACGCCCCCATACAGGGCATTCCAGGCGACACCATGACCCGGAAACGCCCGGCTCCTCCCTCCGCCGGTCAAGGGCAATGCTTGCGGGTACCACAGTGAGAGATACAATTGTCGGAAAGGCCGACGACGGTCGTCGGCGAGAAGCCATCCAGGAAGTCCCGGCTGGAGGCGTCCTCGGGTGCGAACACGAATCACGCTGATCCTGTTTGGCGCCTGCGCGGCGCTGGTTGCGTGCCGGTCTCTCATCGCTGAAAGGCCGCCGATCAACCTCAACCCGGCCACGCCCGAGCAGGTGCTCAACCACCATCTGGTCCGCTCGGCTACGCTTGGACCGGCCGACGCCGACGACGGTGCCGTCCGCCTGACGCCCTGGCGGACCAAAGACGACGTGGTGGAGGGATGGGACTTGTCGCTGCCGCCCGGCGTCGGGCCGGTGCCGAGGTCGGGCCTGATCTTCGCGGGCCGCGAGAAGCGGCGGTTCCCCGGCAACCGGCTGCTGAACGTGGCGGCCTACTGGCGCGACGTCGAACCGGAGGAGGGCCGGTTCGACTTCGGCCCGGTGCTCGAGAAGCTCCGCCACCCGCCCGAGGGCGTCACGGGCTACCGGTTCTACTTCTACGGCACGGTGGCGTACCAGATGAACCGGGGCCGGAAGCGGCCGGTCGCGCCCGACTGGCTGGCCCGGCTCGGCATGCCCCTGGTCGACATGACGAGCATGGAGGGGCGGTTCCAGATCTTCAGCTACCCCATCTGGGACGAGCGGTTCCACTCGCGGTACCTGCGGGCGGTCGAGGCCCTGGGCAAGAGCGGCATCCCCCGGCTTGAGGGGCTGCGCATCGTGTACGTGGGCGCCATCTCGAAGAGTTGGGGCGAGGAGATGTACGTGCCGCGCGACGTCGCCGACTGGTGCGAGAAGCACACCGGGCTCACGCCCGAGCGGCTAGAGCGATGCCTGAAGGAACGCCTCGACGCCTGGGCTCGCGCCTTCCGCGGCGTGGAACACAAACTGGCCTGGGTCGGCGCCGGCGCCGGCGGCGTGGCAAAGCCCGAGTACCACGACGTGGGCACCCGCGTCATCAAGCACGCGTACGACCTTGGCATGGGGCAGCGGTGCGGGTTCGTCGAGAACTACCTGTACCAGCTCCACAACCCGCACCTGGGCCAGCGCGTGGACGACCAGGGGTACCTCGTGGTGGACGAATCGTGCCCGCCCATCGCCGAGGGCCGGGCCTTCGGCGACGAGAACGAGGAGTACGGCCGGTCTTGGACCGGCCGGTTCGGCCCCCTGGAAACGCACGCCTACCGGTACCACGAGTCGATGCTGCGCACCCTCCAGATGCGCCGCAACTACCTCTGGATGTCGTCGGCGTCGGTCGACATGGACCCGGCGCTGACGGCGTACGCGAGCCTCGCGCTCGGCCGGCGCGTCGACGACTCGCCCGACGCCTTCTGCTACCTCCGCGAGAGCACGGTCCGGGCGTCGGCGGCCGGCAAGACGGGCAAGACGTTCCCCGTCCGGAACTTCGAGCGTTGGCTCCTCCAGCGCGACCGCGACGGGTGCCGAACCCGCCCCGCCGTCAAGGCTGCCCAGCACGAGATGATGTGGATGGTGCCCAAGGGGCACAAGTTCGACTGGATTGCCCGCCGCACCGACCTGGCCGCCGGCAACGGCCGCATCGGATTCGCCCTCGACGACCGCTTCCTCCGGGGCGGTCCGCACCGCGTGGCCGTCAAGGTCACCTACCACGACGTGGGGCGCGGCCGCTGGAGCCTGGTGTATGCCCGGCCCGGCGGGGCCGAGGGGCGACGCACCGTCGCGTGCCGCGACACCGGGAAGGTCTTTACCGCCACGTTCCACCTCGCAGACGCCTGTTTCCCCGGCGCGGGAGACGCCTTCGATTTCACTATCGAGGCGCAAGGCGAGGACGCCACGGTGTCCTTCGTCCGCGTCATTAATGCGGCACGCTGACCGGCCGCGCCGCGGATGTTGGGTCCCGATGGGAAAGCTGCTGTTATAAGAGCGACAAAGCCTCGCACCTTCGTGTTCAATGAACGGGAGCAAGCGCGGCCGGAACTCGGGATCGCCCCGGTTCAGTGGCCCGCGTCCGCAGCACCCCCGTTATTCGTGGGGATAACCGTGCCAAGAGCGTAGCCAAAACGGCTGGAAGTGCCAAGGAGGACCACCAGCGATGAACCGTAGACGGATGCTCCAAGTGCTCGGAGGCAGTACGGCTACAATGCTCACGGCACGGGCATCGGCTCGCGGCGACACACCGCCGGTTCGCACCGGCACCGGCGTCTGCATGTACTCGTACCGCATCCGCCCGCAGGACGAGCGGCGCAGGAAGGTCGACCCCTCCAAAAGGCTGCGCGAGCCGCTCGTTTTCCTCCGCCACTGCCACGAACTGGGGGCGGGCGGCGTCCAGACGGACCTCGGTATCCGCGACGCCGACGACGCCCGCGCGCTTCGCACGAAGGCCGAGGCGTGGGGCATGTTCATCGAAGGCGTGGCGCACCTGTCGTTCGAGGCGAAGGACCGCGAGCGGTTCGACGGCGCCCTCCGCACGGCCCGCGACGCCGGGGCTTGCGTCGTCCGGACCGTCATGATGCCCGGCCGCCGCTACGAACGGTTCAAAGAACTGGAGGAGTTCCGCCAGTTCGTGGCCCGTGGCCGGCGGGCCCTGGAGCGGGCCGAGCCGATCGCCCGCCGCCACAAGATCGTCCTGGCCGTCGAGAACCACAAGGACCAGCGCATCGACGAGCGGCTGGCGGTCCTGGAGGCCCTCGACAGCGAGTACGTGGGTATCTGCGTCGATACGGCCAACAGCATAGCCCTGCTGGAGGACCCGATGGAAGTCGTCCAGGCGTACGCCCCGTGGGCCAGGTCGGTCCACCTGAAGGACCAGCGCGTGCGCCGGTGCGACGAGGGGTTCCGGGCGGCCGACGTGCCGCTCGGACACGGCGTCCTGGACCTGCCGCAGATGGTCGCCGTCCTGAAGCAGGCCCGGCCGGACCTGCGGTTCACCGTGGAGATGCACACGCGGGACCCCCTGCTCGTGCCGTGCCTAACGCCGGGCTACTGGGCCACGATGCCGGAAGTGCCGGCGGCGGTCCTCGCGCGGCACATGGCATGGGTCCGCGCGAACGAGGCGAAGGAACCGCTCGATGAGGTCAGCCGCCTGCCGCTCGCGGACCAACTCGCCCGGGAGGAGGCGAACGTCCGGGCATCGCTGGCGTATTGCCGCGACCCGCTCGGCCTCTGACGACTACAGTCGAAAGGAGTCCAGCGTATGACACGGATGTCGCGACGTGCATTTCTGACCGGGATGGCCGGCGCCGCCGTCGCGCCGCTCGTCCTTTCCGCTTCCGCCAAAGGCGCGAGCGACGCGGTCCGCCTCGCAGTGGCGGGCCTCCAGCGCCGGGGTCCGCAACTCATCAAAATGTTCCGGAAGGTGCCCGGCGTCCGTATCGTCGGCCTCTCGGACGTGGACCGGGCGTTCCTCGACGCCGCCATGAAAGAGTTCGGCGACGGCGAGGTGCGGGCCGAGGTCGATTTCCGACGGTTCCTCGACACCCCCGACGTCGACGCCGTCGTCCTCGCCACGCCCGACCACTGGCACGCCCTCCAGACGGTCTGGGCCTGCCAGGCCGGAAAGGACGTGTACGTCGAGAAGCCCGTATCGCACAATGTGTGGGAAGGCCGGCAGATGCTGGCCGCCGCCGACAAGCACGGCCGCATTGTGGCCTCCGGTATGCAGAATCGCTCCTGCACGGGCCTGCGGAACGCCCTGGCGTGGCTGAAGGAAGGGCGCCTGGGCACCATCCGCACGGCCTACGGGCGCGACTATCCCGGCCGCAAGGGCATCGGCCGGGTCGACGGGCCGCATCCGCCACCGGCGACCGTGGACTTCAACCTCTTCCGCGGCCCGGCGCCGCTTGAGCCGCCGCGGCGACAAACGTTGCACTACGACTGGCACTGGTTCTGGGATACCGGGACGGGCGACTGCGGCAACCGGGGCGTTCACACGTTCGACCACACGCGGTGGTTCATGGGTGAGGACGGCCCGCCCCCGCGCGTCATCTCCATCGGCGGGCGGTTCGGCTGGGACGACGACGGCGAGACGCCGAACACGCAGGTTACGCTCTTCGACTACGAGCCGGCGCCCATGTTGTGGGAAATGTTCAGCCTGCCCGGCGGCCGGGGCAAGGAGCCGGGGGAGATCTTCCATCGCCTCGGCGGCAGCATGGTCCTCATGTGCGAAAACGGGTATCTCTGCGGATGGCGCGGCGGGGGATGTGCGTACGATGCCGACCGCAAACCCATCCAGCGGTTCAAGGGCGACGGCGGCGATGGCCATTACGCGAACTTCATCGAGGCCGTCCGCTCGCGGAAGGCGGAGGATCTGCGGGCGCCGCTGCGGGCGGGGCACGTCTCGAGCGTTCTGTGCCATGCGGCAAACGTCTCCTGGCGCCTGGGGCGGCGCGTCTCGCGCGAGGAGGCCCGCCATGCCGTCGCCGACCACGCGGTGCTGGCCGCCGCCCTCGACCGCATGATCGCGAACCTCGAGGGCAGCGGCGTGAACCTTTCGAAGAGGCCGCTCACCCTTGGCCCCTGGGTCGGCATCGATCCCGAGACGGAGCAGTTCACGGGCGAGGCGGCGGACCTGGCCAACATGTACCTGCGTCGGACGTACCGCCGACCGTTCGTTTTGCCGGAGGAGGTGTAGCCATGACCGCTCTCGAAGCCCACGGCCGAGACGGCTCCGACGACGCCCGGGGCGGTCGCACCACCCGGCGGCGGTTCCTGGAGGCCGCCGGCGCGGGCGCCGCCCTCGCCGGCGCCGGTGCGTTCGGCGCCCCGGCCGCCGCGGCGGACGCGCCTGTCGACGCCAAGGGCAAAGGCGCGCCGGCGTGGCCGCTGGGCCTCACGACCTACATGTTCAAGGAGTACGACCTCGCCGAGACGCTGGCGATGGCCCGGCGGGTGGACGTGCGGCGGATCTGCCTCCGCTCGAACCTGCTGCCCCTCGACGCCTCTGGCGAGCAGATCGCCGCGGCCATGCAGCAGGTGCGGGACAGCGGGTGCACGGTCTACGGCGGAGGGGTTATCTACATGCGCAAGCCCGACGACGTCGACCGCGCGTTCGACCACTGCCGCGCCGCCGGGTACAGACTGATGTCCGCGAGCATCCGGCTGGATCTCCTGCCGCTCGTCGAGAAGCAGGTCCGGGCCCACGACATCCGCGTGGGCATCCACAACCACGGGCCGGAGGACAAGCATTACCCCACGCCGCAGGCCATCCTTGAGAAGGTCCGGGGGTTCGACCCGCGCATCGGCGTCTGCCACGACACCGGCCACACGCTGCGGGCGGGCGTCGACCCGGCCGAGGCCACCCGCGCGTGCGGCGAGCGGTTGCACGACGTCCACCTGAAGGACGTCGACGCCGCCGCCGCGAAGGGCCACAGCGTGGAACTTGGGCGCGGCGTCATGGACATCCCTGCCTTCCTCGGGACGCTCGCGCGGATCGGCTACCGCGGCGTCCTGGGCATCGAGTACGAGAAGCACATGACCGACCTGTTGCCGGGCCTAGCCGAATCGGTCGGCTACACGCGCGGCGTGCAAGCAGCCCTGACGCGGGATGGCCAAGCGGGATGAGGACAGTCCATTGACGTGCAGGCGCGGCGGGTCTGGAGTACCCGCCGCGCGATGCGATGACCCTTGCCCGCCGCTCACTCCCCTGCCAGGCACACCATCTTGCCGTCGGTGGTGGCGAGGTAGAGGCGTCCACCGGCAGCGATGAGACCGTCGAAGACGGGCGGCGCGTTGAGTTTTGACCCGCTCCCCGTGATTTGATCCAGATTTTGTGAGTTCAAGGACTGAGCGAGGGGCAATCGGTCTGCTCGGATTGGCCGTAAACGGGTCGACCGTGGCGGATTCGAGCCGAACGGCGACCTGGGAACGGCCAGATCCTGCCACCACCGAGCCCGATAGGCGCTTGCAAACCGATCGCTTGGCTGGAGAATTGCCAGGAACGCCGACGGTGGTCGTTGGGCAGAGGGCATCGAGCAGCTCCCCGATGAGAACGAACAGGAGCCTGACATGACGAGATCGGTGATGGTTGTCGTGGTAGCGTGTGTGGCAGGGCTACTGGCCGCCGAGAGCCACGGCAAACCGCTCAAGGTCTACATCCTGACCGGGCAGTCCAACATGCAGGGGCAGGCCAAGGTCGAGACGTTCGATTACCTCGGCGACGACCCGGCCACCGCGCCTTTGCTCAAGGATATGCAGGGGCCCGACGGCAAGCCGCGCCTCTGCGAGAACGTGTGGATTTCATACCTGACCGGTTCACGCGACACGCTGGGCGAGGGGATGGGCAGACTGACGGCCGGCTACGGGGCTCGCAGCAACCCGACTGAAGACGGCGGCAAGATCGGCCCGGAGTTCACCTTCGGCCTCACCATGGAGAAGGCGTACGACGGCCCGATTCTTATCATCAAGACCGCGTGGGGCGGCAAGTCGTTGAACACGGACTTCCGTCCGCCCAGCGCGGGGCCTTACGTGCTGCCAAAGGACACCCAGGAACTTTGGGCAAAGCATCCGCAGGGAGCCCATGGTATTCCCAAAGCCGAGGACCGGAAGAAATGGCAGGCCGAGAAGGCCGCCAAGACGGGCGTCTATTACCGTCTGATGATGGAGCACGTGAAAAAGGTGCTCGCAGACCCCAAACGGGTCTGCCCCGCCTACGATCCGAGGCAGGGCTATGACCTGGCCGGCTTCGTCTGGTTCCAGGGCTGGAATGACATGTGCGATGGGCACACCTACCCGAATCATAACCAGCCGGGCCGCTACGACCTGTACTCCGACCTGCTGGCACAGTTCATCCGCGACGTCCGCAAAAACTTGTCGGCTCCGAAGCTGCCATTTGTGATTGGCGTCATGGGGGTGAACGGCGATAAGGCAACGGGTGGTTTAGCCCTTATACGGCCGGCCATGGCGGCTCCGGCAGAGATGCCCGAGTTCAAAGGCAATGTCGTTGCCGTCCAGACGGCGCCATACTGGGACACGGCCCTGGGGGCCATCGAAACCAAGTTCGGACAGATTCGGCAGATGGGGTACTTCCTGCGGACAGAACACAAGAACCACGCCAACAAAGACGGCAAGATGACCAAGGAGCAGCAGCAGGCCTGGCTCAAGGAGTATCGAGCCAAGCTGATCACCCCCGAGGAGGAAGCGTTGTGGAAACGCGGCGCCTCCAACGGCGGGTACCACTACCTCGGCTGCGCCAAGACCATGGCCCAGATCGGCAAAGCCTTTGCCGAGACCCTGCTGGAGATGGAGAAGAAGTGACCGATTCAGTGGCCCACGTGAGTTGAGTCGGACGCTCTTCTCGCGTACTGCCCTGAGCGGACGTTCGTCTGGGGAATCCCGGTTTGAGTCGTGTGAGGTTCTGCCACGTTGAACGCTACGGTTCCAACGTTGCTTTCACAAGAGCGCCGTTCCATATAGCAGTATGCCGATTTGTATTTTGTCTCTTCGCGTCTGAAGGAGTCGCGGGGCCGGTTCTGCAAGGTCAGACTTCGCTATCTTTTGCGTGAAGCGCACCGTTGAGTTACGGGTTTCGATCGGCGGGTGCATCACGGGTTGAAGTACACCTGTTCCAGTTGCCGCCAGCCCTTCTCGCCGGGCAGCGGTTGCTGCATCGGGTCACACAGCTTCAGCCATTCGACGTTGCGCGGCTCCTTGGCCATCTCGGCCATGTCTTTCTCGAAGTCGTCGCCAACGTATTCGTAGTAGCCGAACTCATAGAGCTGGCCGTCAATTTCCGTCAGGAAGATCGAGAAGTTCCGGATGCCGTACTTGGATAGCAGGTCGCGGACGCCGGGGTGGGTGTCGGCATGGGCTTGGCGATACTCGGCTTCCATGTCTCGTTTCAGGCCAACCACCATACCGACCCGTTTGATTTGCTTGCCTTCGGGTCCGGCACACGTATCACGAGTCGGCTCCTGCGCCTGAACGCGTTTCGTTTGTCTCGACGGTTTCATTGTCCCTCCATCAGGAAGAGAATGGAATCCGACCCCCAGTGCCATTCGCCGAACGGGATGACCACGTCGGCTCGGCCATTGCCGTCCGGGTTCACCTGGCGGCGGATGCCCTCGCGGCTGCCGTCGCCCGTTTCGGGTTGGCGTTGACGGGCGGCTATGCGGTGTCGCCAGCGCCCGCCGTGTTCGGTTGCGGGGGGGCGTCAAGTGGCTTGCTTGCTATCAGGCCGATGCCCCGGCCCTTGTTGCCCACGGCACAGTAGAACATGTAGTAGCTGTCGTTGACGGGGTTCCAGACGAGGGAGACCTTGTGGGCGTACTTCTGGTCCAGTCCGGACGGGTTGCCGCCGGCCTTGTAGATGGGGTCGGGGTCGACGGTCCAGTGGTACAGGTCGCGCGAGAAGGCGGTCATGACGTGCGCGCCGCCGCGGCCCACGCCGAAGAAGAAACCGACCCAGTGATCGCCGTCGCGGAAGACCTTTCCGTCGGACGAGAACTTCTCGTTGTAGCTGCCCTTGGGGCCGTTCGGAATCACGGGGTTGCGTGCATACCGTTTCCATGCCAGGAGGTCGTCGGACAGGGCCAACCCCATCTGCTCGACGTGCCCATTGGCCGCATTGTAGAAGTTGTGGAACTTGCCCTGGTGCTCGACGAGCCAGGGCTGGTAGATGCAGTCCTTTTCCCACGGGCCGCAGTCGGGCTGGTGGACCGAGAGGATGGGCTCGTCTTTCGCCCGGCGCCAGAGGAGGCCGTCATCGCTGGCGGCCACGCCTTCGTAGCCCGGCCGCAGTTCGTATCCGCCTTGGCGGGGGTAGGCGCCGTAGAGGGTGAAGAACCTGCCCTTGTACTTCTTGAGGACCCGCGGCGCCTTGATGCCGTACGCATCGTAGAGGTAGGCGCCGAGCACGACGCCGCCATGGTCGAAGGACCCTTCCGGCCCGTAGCCCATGGCAAGGCGCATGTTGGTCCAATGCAGGAGGTCCTCGCTTTCGGCGACGAAGGACTGGTAGCCCTTGCCGTCGAAGCCGATGAACGTCATATACCACCGCTTGTCGCCGGGCCGCTGGAAGACCGTGGGCACGTCCGTCATGCGGACCGTTTCATGCCCCTTGATGCTGGGCTTGGCCGGGATCACGTGGTCGGGGTAGTGGTGCCAGCCTCGGTACGGAGCCGACCACCGCGTGACGGTGCCGGCGTCAATCGCGGCCGCGTCCTCGGCAGCGCGGGCCTTGCCGACGGACTGGCCGGCACGGCCGGCTCGTATCATCTGTCCCACTTCTCCGAGCGTTCTGACGTCGACGTCGCGGATCCTGCCCGCGTAGTTCGGGCCGACGTTGATCGAGAAGATATTGCCGTACGTCATCGCCCCCTGGTAGTCCTTGAAGACCTTGGACGCCGGATGGCAGAGGTTGTCGTGCTTGGGCAGCGAGTAGAACCACTGCGCCCCGCCCTTGTGCGGGGGGAGAATGGGGTAGGTGAACTCGGCGACCCGATACCCCTTGAACGAGCCTTCGGCCCCCTTGTTGTACTTGGACGCGTCCTTGTCGCCGAGTTTGCCGGGCCGGCCCCTCTCGCGCAGGCAGAGGCGTCCGGCGGGCTCCCCGTGGTTGAATCCGACAAACGTGTTGGGCTGGAACCGGTGCATCCAGGCGACGGTCTCCGGGTGCGAGAGGCCGCCGGTGCCGACCGCATGGTCCATCCACCAGAACTCGATGGGGCCATAGCCGGTCAGCAACTCCTTGAGCTGGGCTTTCTTCACCTCGGGATTCGATCCGCCGCCGGTTCGGCCTCCCTTGCCGTCGACCGACCCCGGCCAGTTCCAGTCGCCCTCGGAGAAGTAGAGGGCCAGCTTGATTCCGTAGCGGTCACAGGACTTGCGGAGTTGGGCGAGGACGTCGATGCCGAGGGGGCTGTTCGTCACCTTCTTGTCCGTCGTCTTCGTGTCCCACAGGCAGAACCCGTCGTGGTGCTTGGAGAGGAACAGGATGTATCCCATGCCGGCATCCCTGGCCGTTTGGCACCACTGGTCGGTGTCGCAGCCGGTTGCCTTGAAGTAGGACGCGTCCTTGCCGCGGGTGGGCGTCCACTCCTGGCCCGCGAACGTGCTAAAGGACCAGCAGATGAACATGCCCCACTTCAAACTTTGCACCTGCTCGGCGCGGACGTCGTCGGGGAGCCTGGTCGTGTTGATGGCAGGCGCGGCGGCACACGCGATGCCAACCATTCCCAGGATGAGACCTGCGGCAATCAGGCGCGTCGGCATGAGTCTCCTTTCGCATGTGGCCGGGCGCCAAGGCAACGGCGGGCTTGCGTTGGGCCGGTCGGCCATGGCGTCTGCGGCGTCGGGCGTGCAGCCGGCCTAGTTGCCGGCGGCCGCCTCGAGCAGTTGAGCCGCCTCCTGGCCCTGCGGCGTGTCGGGCCACTTCTTGGCAATGTCTGTGAGGATCCGCCGCGCGTTTGTCTTGCTGCCGCTCTTCAGGTAATTCTTTGCCATCGTGAGCCGGCGCGTCAGGTTCTGGTCGAGGATCTTGGCCTTCTTGTCATCGACGGGCCGCGCGGCCGCCGCCCCCGCGTTCGTCTGGCTCAGCAGTGCCGCCATGGCCCGGCCCATGGCTTCGCCGGTGTCCATGTAGGTTTCGGCGTTGCCGCCGTAATGGCTGTTGGAAGCGCCGCCATGACAGAAGGGATTGGAATAGACGCAGGCCACATTGCCCTTGAACTCCGGGTACTTGCCGCTACGGCCGTCAACTGCGAACTGGGCCTCGAGTATCTTCCCCTCATTCCCCCCGGCGCCCTTCTTGGTTTGGCCGAGGGTGGCACAGACGAACTTCGCGTTGGGGGCATTGAAGTCCTTGCGCAGCGTCTTGATGAAGTGGACGAGGTTCAGTTCGTAGCGGCTGGCGAGCCCGGCGTCGTAGCGATCCTTGTCGCCCTGCCAGAAGAAGAACCCCGCGACCTCGAAGCCCTTCGCGCCGGGGTAGTAGTTGGCGAGATTCGCAAGCACCGTCTTGGCATTGGCGGTGTCGCCGTCGTACTGCATGCCGGCGTACCAGCCCATCGGCTTGGGCTCCGTGCCCTTCTCCCATCGCATGGGGGATTGCTTGTATGCGGCGTAGATCCAGACCTTGCCCTTGTCTTCGAACTCAAAGGACTCGCTGCCGGGCGGCAGGAGGTCCCAGCCGAGGCTGCGGTTGCCGATGCAACTTTTGAGGATCATGACGGGCGCGTCGACGGCATGCCCCACATAGTGCCCGATGCCGAACTCCGGGCCGATCCTTTTCTCGCCCTCCATGCTCATCCACTCGTTGTTGAACTGCTTCATACTCCCTGTGCCGCTTCCCATGACACGCACGTAGCGCACGTCCTTGCGTTCGGTCCAACTGCCGGCGTCATCCACAAGGTAGGGGTATTTCTTCTTGGTCTTGACCGCGTGCTCCAGCGTGCCGTCCTTGTCTCCGGCAATCTTACCGGCACCCAGCATGTTGGACTGGCCCAGCAGGATGAAGACCTGGACGGGTTTGCTCATGTCGGCCGGCTTGCCGTCCGGGTCGGGCAGCGGGTCGGGCGCCGTCGCTGCGCTTGCGGGAAGGACCAGTAAGGCCATCGCCAAGGCGATTGACGAAAATACGGTTTTGCATCGGGCGTTCGTTATCATCGTGGCCTGCCTTTCATTACTCAGATCGTTCTTGCGACTCAGACTATGGTAAGGTCCTGACGTGTTGGGTGTCCAGGACGCTTTCCGGGCCGAGGGTGGCGCGGGCGATGAGACGCACCCGGCCGCGAACGTAGGCGGGCAGGGGCTTTGCCTTGCACGCCGAGGTTGCGGAAGGATGCATCCCGGCAGCATCGGCCGTATGGGCCAGTGGACGGACAGGCGCTCCTTCAGGCGAGCGCGGACTCGGATGCCGTCTCAATGGAATTCCGGGGACACTCTGTCAGGTTCGCTTGACGCCGGCATTTCGGGCCGGTAGGGTGCGGGCATGGCACGGTGTGCGAGCGTGGTGGTGGCGGGGTGTCCGCACGACGTCACCCCGCGGGGCAATCGGCGGCTGCCGACGTGCTTCGGCGACGACGATTACCGGGCGACCCTCGCCCATATGGCGGAGCACGGCGCGCTCGGCCGTGTGCGCTAGGCCGTCGTCTCCTCCGCGGCCCCCGCCCGCCCAGCGACGAGGCGAAGAGCATGTATTGCCCCGAAATACCCGCGATGAGAGGTCTCACGCCAAACGTCAGGATTCTGTGGGCCGCCGGATTGTGGATCACGATCGGCATGGCGTCCTACGCGCAGGGCGCGCTCGTACCCGAGGGCACACCCGTCTGGAGCCTGACCGAGAAGGGCGGCACGGTCAGCCCCGAGGCGGGCATGCTGACCGATACCGCGCTGGGCGATCCAGAGACCGTACCCGTGGCGCCGCGGTACGACTATGGCGAGAAGCACGCTCGCATGATGGACGACGTGCCGGCCGACGATCGCCCGTACGTCGTGCCAGGTTTGAAGCCGTTTCGCTTCAAGCATTTCACGAACGAGTTCAGCTACGGCGGTTGGCACAACTGGAACCTGAGCGACTACGCCGCCTCCCACGGTTTCGAGTACATCTATAACTACGGCGGGCGTCCGCCGGTCAGCCAACTCAAGCATCTGCCCAAGGGCACGGAGTACCTGACCTGGGGCGGGTTCGGCTGGCACAAGTGGATGGCCACGAAGGGCATCGATCCGAAGCGCTACGACAAGCTCATGGACCTGGAGCTGACGGCCAAGGACTTCGGCCAGACCATCTTCACGCGTCCGGCCGGCAAGAACAAGCTGCTGATGATCGATGTCGAACACGGGGTGCTCATGCCGGCCAAGCTGCGCCAGCAGCCGTGGTATCCGCAAGGGAATGTGCTCACGAAGATAGCGTTCGAGAGGAAGTACTACGCAGGTTACGCACGCACCTACACGCTGCCAATCCAATTGGCCCGGGCGGCCGGTTGGGCCAAGATCGGGCTCTACGGTTGGGATCCGGGCGGCCGGCAGGCGTTCGGCTGGGAGACGCCGGAGAAGCTGCGTGAGAGCAACCTGGAGCGATGGAACCTCTACGGGCGATTGATCTACTCCAAAGTCGACCTCGTCTACAACTCGGTATACTGTTTCTACTGGACGCCGAACAACCCGGCCTATGTGCTCGCGAACGTGGACGAGAACATACGCATGGTCGCCAAGGCCCGACCGGCCAAGCCCGTGCGCCCGTACTACTGGTGGCTCCTGCACGGCGCTGGCGGTGGCTGGCGCTGGTGGCAGTATCAACCCATGCCCGACGAGCAGGTCGAGGCGATCACGGTGCTGGGGTTCTTCACCGGTCAGAAAGGCATGGTCCTGTGGAGTTGGTCGGGCACCGGCAGCGACCAAGCTCCGCCCGAGGTGGATGTCAAACCCACAAAGCGCATCCTCGCGCCCAAGAGGGATGTGCAGATCGGTACGGCGTTCGAAGCGCCGGGCGCTTCACGCACGTTCAAACGATACGAGCACGTGCACATCCTGGGTGTGACCGACGGCGCGGCCCGGTTCCAATTGGTGGGCGACCACCTGGGCGAGGATAAGGGTGTGGGCAACACGCATCCCGTCTATACGATGGACGCGGCCAAGCTGCGCCGGCATTTGCGCCCCCGGGCCGAGCCGGTGGGCGCCATGTTCCGCGGGTTGGCCCTGGTGCACCGGTTCGAGGAGTTCCTGGCCACCGGCCAAGTGAAGATCGACGTGCCTGCGGCCAAGCAGTTCACCGGACGCCTGCCCATCGTGCGTCGCGTCAAGAACGGCAACCTGCACCTGGTGGCCACGTGCGACCCGCACGCGCCGATCGGCCAAGCGGGCCGGCCAATCGTCTTGGAGAATTTCGATGGCACCCTCGGGCTGATCGTCACGCTGCCCACACGCCACCGCGTGCAGTTGTTCGTTCTGAAGACAGATCGTTAACTGCAAATGGGCGCCCGAAGCAAGCCCCCGTATGGTCCCCAAACTCAGGCGCAGCCCAAGTTCTGCTTTAGCAGGCCGTTGGTTTCCGCGGACAGTCTGCGGGTGTTGCTTGATGGTGGTTCCGCGGCTCGGTAGGCTCGGGGCCATGGCACGGTGTGCGAGCGTGGTGGTGCCGGGGTGTCCGCATCACGTTGTGCAGCGGGGCAATCGGCGGCTGCCGACGTGCTTCGGCGAGGACGATTACCGGGCGACCCTCGCCCATATGGCGGAGCACGGCGCGCTCGGGCGTGTGCGCTAGGCCGTCGCCTGCTCCCCGCTCGCCCGGCCGCCCGCCGACGAGGCGCAGCAAATAGGATGCTCTCCCCGGAATACGCTCGCGGGACACGCCGGTCGCGGGATACGCGAGGCTCACAGGCTCTGCAATCGGGTTAAGTGAAGCTGCTCCGCGCTAGAGGCCATTGACTTCGACAATGCGGGCCAGGATGGACGTGCCGTACTTGCCCTTCTTGCTGCCGCCGCCCGTCACGTATTCCTTGACCAGCGGGAAGGCCGGCTCGCCCATCCAGTCCAGCATGTTGTGAAGCAGGCGGGTGTTGCTGCACTTGCCGAAGAGCATCTCCCGAAACGTCGCGAGGCCGCGCTCGGCCTGGCCGAGTTTCACCATGGTCCACGCGGCCATCATCTTCACTTCCTCGGCCTCGTCGTCGAGGGCCTTGGCGATGGCGGCCGACGCCGGCTTCGCCTTGCCGTCGAGCAGGTGCAGCCCGACGATCGCCCAATAGCGCAGGCCTTCGTCCTTGGCCGACAGCGCTTTCACGAACGCGGACAGATGGCCCACCTCGCGTGCGAGGGCCTCGTCCGCCGCGTCGAGGTACGCCGCCAGCGGATAGAGCTTTTCGTCGCGGACCATCTCGTAGATGGTGATGTTGTTCGCGGCCGCGCGACGGACCCGCATGGCTTCCGGCAGCAGGCCGGAGTCGTGCAGTTTGAGCTGCATGTCGCGCATGGCCTTGCGCATCTCGGCGATTCGCGCCTGGTGCTTGGGGGCGTCGATGAGGTTGTGGACGTTGTCGAAGTCGGCGACGGTGTCGTAGAACTCCTCGGACACCCGCGGCCTGAAGAACCGCCCGGTGGTGTCGTTGGTCTTGCCCTGGCGATGGTGCTGCTCCCAAGCGGGCGCCGCCTTGGCCCGCCAGAGATACGCGAGGTGCTGGCCGGCCGGGGCGTAGGGCATGTAGTTCTTGTAATAGGCGAACCGCCGGTCCCGGATCATCCGGACGCAGTCGCATCGCTCGTCGGCCCGCTCGCGGAAGCTGAGGTGATACTTCGGCTCGGGCTCCGTGTCCTTGCCGAGGAAGATCGTCCCCTGGAGCGTGTCGACGATCTCGCCGCCGGCGAGACTGACCCAGGTCTTGGGCATGTCGACGAAGCTGACCATCCGATCGACGGTCGAGCCCGGCTTGTCGGCGGGCCAGATGTCTTTGAACTTCTTCGGGATCCGAATGACCAGCGGGCAGTGCGTGCCGGACGAATAGATAAAGCGTTTGCTCCGCGGCATGACGCCGCCGTGGTCGGAGCAGTAGATGACGATGGTGTCCTCCTCGAGCCCGTCGGCCTTGAGGGCATCCAGGCAGGTCTGGACCTCGGAGTCCATCTTCTCGACGGCGTCGGCGTACTTGGCATAGTTCTTGCGGATGATGGGCAGGTCCGGGTGGTAGGCGTGCAGCGTCATCTTGGCCGGGTCGTTGCGGGTGTTCTCGACGTCGCCGTGGGCGCGGCTCTCGTGGCTGGCGCCGATGTTGTGCACGCAGAAGAACGGCTGGCCGGGCTTGCGGGCCTTCCAGCCGTAGCGGCCCTTCCCGCCGGGGGCCTTGTCCCACGGCGCCTTGTCGTTGCGGCCGCCGATGTTGTAGTCGGTCTTGCCCGGGTTGGTGCAGTAGTAGCCGGCCGCCTTGAGCAGGTCGGGGTAGTACTTGATCTTGTCGTGAGGGATCAGGTTGCGGCTCCGCATCGGCTGCGTGCCGTTGGAGATCGCGTACATGCCGGTGATCCACGTCGACCGGGTGGGCGCGCAGACGGCGGCGTTGTCGAAGCAGTGGGTGTAGCGGAAACCCTCCCTGGCGAGCCGGTCGATTGCCGGCGTCTTGCAGTTGGTCCCGCCGTAGCAGCTCACCCACGAGATGCCGTTGTCCTCGCTGGTGATCCAGAAGATGTTGGGCCTGGCGGGGGCGGCCGCCTTGGCCGGACTCAGCCGGCTCGCCAGCAACCCTGCGGCCGCCGCCGCGGTGGAGGCCAGAAACGCCCTTCTTGACATGCCGTTGCGAGAAGTCGTCGCCATTCGTCTCTCCCGTTCGCTGTCGGTGTGCAGGCCGCAACGCGGCTCCGAGAGGATCGCCCGACCCTCGACCGCGCCGGGCCTGTTCAACCGGGCTTTCCCGGATGGCCTTTGGCCGACGACTGCCGTCGGCCTTTCCGACAAGTTTATCACGATCCCGGAGTGCGGCAAGCGTTTCTCTGGCTCCAGCAAGCGGGCATTAGGGCCTCTACTCCCTTCCTCCAAGATGAGACTCCGGGGGATTCCGGAAACAGTATCCGGGTTTCGGAAACCGTGTATGCGTGTCGCTTGACGCTGGCATGGCGGACCGGCAGGCCGGGGCCATGGCACGGGTCGCGAGCGTGGTTGTGGCGGGGCGTCCGCATCACGTGACGCCGCGGGGCCATCGGCGGCAGCCGACGTGCTTCTGCCGGGATGACGATCACGCGTTCCTCGTCCCCATGGTCGAGCGCGGCGCGGCCTGCGGCGTCAAGGTCTGGGCGTGCTGCCTGATGCCGAACCACGTGCACCTGGTGGCGGTGCCGAAGATCGCGGAGGCCCTCGCACCGAGACCCTGATGGCGCCACGTTCGCTGACGGTACACAGCTTCAGCACAACCGCGTCGGCTATCTCCAGTCAATCTTCGCAGCCTTCGTCTCCAAGTCCACAGATACCGAGGCATGGGCGAATTCACGCCGGTACGTCCAGCCTTGGCGGACGGCGTCGCCCTTCGGCGGGCCGAGCGGCTTGTCGAATTCCGGATACCAATCGAACGTGCCGTATTCGCCGAGCCAGCCCCAGGTATAGCAGAAGTAGCAGTGCGGTCCGGCGCCTACCAGGAAACAGGCCAGCGGGAAGGCAATGCGTTCCTTGGCTACGCGATGGACCTCGGCATGCGGCTTCTTGATCAGCTCCTTGTCGCTCCACCACGTAAAGCCCGGCCACGCCTTGAAGATGATGATCTTGCCGTCGTGGGCGGCCTTGCGCATGACCGCAATCGTGTTGGCCATGTACTCCTTGCTTTGTTGCCTGATGTGCGATGCGCGGTCAAAGTCATCGACCATCGCACCGTCGGTCACCGGCAGATATTGCGCCCCGAGCGGCGGCTTGCCCTTGTCGTGGCCATGAAGCGGATTGAAGACAATGAGCGTGCCGGGCCCCATCTTGGCACGGGCGCCTTTGAGCATGGCGAACGTCCCCTGATCCATGACGGCCGCCTTCTCCTTGCCGAAACTGCGACTCCAGGGCCCCCCGGGGGAACCCGCGGTCGCTCCATCCACGAAGATGCCGTCGCAGGCGTAGTCGCGCACGGCTTTGGCCGCCACGTCGGCCCACCAGTCGCGCACGTCCTGGCGGGTCACGTCAAACGTCAGCTTCTTTCGCCCATCGGGCGTGCGAGCGCTCAGGTTCCCGCCCTCAGGAAAGGTGGCGTTGGACAGCTTCCATTGGTGCTTCGGCATGTCGCTGGCCCAGTAGAAAAGCACCTTCGCCTTCGGGTTGTGCCGCTTGATGGCGCGCGCCGCCGCGGCGATGTTGGGCTCAACGCTGCCACGCGTGACCCTGCCGCCGGTGAACGTGATGAGACTGAAGCGGTCTGCCAGGAACGTGTATTGATCCGGCTTAAGCCCATCGCCAATACCGAGATGCGCATACAGTGGGACGCGGTCCCAGCTAAAAGCCGGGAACCCGTCGCCGGCGTGCAGCACCGTTGGAGACACGAGCATCATCGCGGCAAAGAGTCTGAAGCATTGTCTCATCGTTCAACCGTTCACGTTGCGAGTCGTTCGAGTCATTGGGGGGTCACTTTTCAACGCGGATGTAAAGGGCGGAGCAAAACCTCGGCGGGTGGCGAACCCCAAACGCGGCACCCGGTGCCTATGTACCCTACACCGCGCGGGGGTGTCAAATCTTTCGTCTGGCCTGACGTGCTCTCCGGATCCGGGTCCGGACGGAATGCGAGGATTGTGGTAGGATCCGGCATTCAGGAAGGAACGGGATTCTTGAATCCTGGGCGGTAACGGTCTAGTATCCTTGCGTGCTGCGGATTCGGTATCCGCGGCGCGTGGCCGACAGCGGTCGAAGGCTAGACCGGAGCAACGTCCGGTGGGCAACGACTCGAAACAATACGAGGCCCTTCGCGAGCGCGTCAAAGAGTTGACCTGCCTGTATGGCCTGATGCAACTGGCGGTGCGCCCGGGCATGACGGCCGAGGACATCCTCCGGGGCACCGTGGCGTTGTTGCCACCGGCGTGGCAGTACCCGGCGGTCACGGCAGGGCGAATTGTTGTCGACGACCGGTCCTACGTGACGGCCAACTTCAGGGAAACGGCCCACATGCAGTCCGCCCCAATTGTGGTGCGAGGCAAACGGCGCGGCAGCATTGACGTGGTGTACGTTGAGGAAAGGCCTGCGTTGGATGAGGGCCCGTTTCTGAAGGAAGAGCGGAGCCTGCTCAACACCATCGCGCAGCACGTGGCGCTGATCGTTGCGCGGCGAGAAGCCGACGACGACCGGTTACGCCTGCAGGAGCAACTTCGGCACGCCGAACGCCTGGCCACCGTCGGGCAACTTGCGGCCGGTGTTGCGCACGAGCTGAACGAGCCATTGGGCAACATTCTCGGCTTCGCCCAACTGGCCCGGAAGGTTCCGGGCCTAGCCGAGAGTGTGGTCCAGGACCTGGGTAAGATCGTGGCCACGTCGCTCCACGCGCGTCAGATCATCAACAACCTGATGCTGTTTTCGCGCCAGATGCCCCCTCAGAAAACACGCATGGACCCGAACACGGTGGTCCAGGAAGGACTGGACTTCCTCGAATCGCGTTGCGCGAAGAACGGCATAACCGTGGTCAGGCAGTTGTCCCCCGACCTGCCGCAAATCACCGCCGATGCCTCGCAGTTGCGCCAGGTTTTCGTGAATCTGGTGGTCAACGCCATTTACGCCATGCCGGAAGGCGGGACCCTCACGATTGCCACCCGCGCATCCGGCGACCGTGTTGTGCTCCGTGTCGGGGACACCGGGACCGGCATGAGTGCGGAGACTCTCAAGCAGATCTTCGTCCCGTTCTTCACGACCAAGGACGTCGACGAAGGCACGGGGCTCGGCCTTCCGGTGGTCCACGGGATTGTGACGTCGCACGGCGGGACGATCCACGTCGAGAGTTCTCCGGGCCGCGGCGCCCGGTTTGACATCGAGATTCCGATAGCCCACGACGGACGGATAAAGGAAGACCGCACGGATGCCACCGCCCAGCGATAAGCCTTCGATCCTCGTTGTCGACGATGTGCCGAACACGGTCGAGGTGCTGCAACGGAACCTTACGGCAGAAGGCTATACCGTCTTCACGGCGCCCGGCGCCGCCGAGGCGATCCGGATTGCCGAAACCACGCCGATCGATCTGGTCATCACGGACCTGAAGATGCCGAAGGTCAGCGGCATCGACCTGGTGCGCCACGTCCGGGAGAACCACAAGCACACGGAAGTCATTATGATCACGGGGTTCCCCTCCATCGAGGGGGCCGTCGACGTCATCCGGATGGGCGCGCAGGAGTACCTGCCCAAACCGTTCACCGACGAGGAGTTGCTCGCCGCCGTTCGGCGCGCCCTGGACAAGCGGCGCACCCGTCGGGCCGGGCGAGAGGCCGCTTCGGCTACCCCACCCAGGCCGTACGGGCTCATTGGCGAGAGCGCGCCGATGGGCGATGTCCTCCGGGCCATCAGCAAAGCCGCCTCCGCCTCCGCTACGGTCCTGATTACCGGCGAAAGCGGCACGGGCAAGGAACTGGTTGCCCGGGCCGTCCATTACAGCAGCAACCGGTCGTCGATGGCCTTCGTGCCGGTCAACTGCGGCGGCATTCCGGAGAGCCTGCTCGAAAGCGAGTTGTTCGGGCACGTCAAAGGGGCCTTTACGGGCGCCGACGAGTCGCGGGCGGGGTTTTTCCAGACCGCGGACGGCGGCACGATTCTCCTCGACGAGATTAGCGAGACCAGCCTCGGCATGCAGGTCAAACTGCTCCGGGTTCTCCAGGACGGGGAAATCTACATGGTCGGGGCCGACCGCAGCAGACGGGTCGACGTTCGGATCGTGGCCTCGACGAACAAGTCGCTGCCCGACCTGGTCAAGAAGGGGCTGTTCCGCGAAGACCTGTACTTTCGCCTCAACGTGGTCGCGATCCAGTTGCCTCCGCTACGGGACCGCGGGGACGACATCCTGCTGCTCGCCCATCATTTCGCGAACAAGTACGGTAGAGAACTGGGCCGCCCGGCGCCTCGCTTCTCGGACGCCGCGCTGCATACGCTGAGGCATGGCTATCACTGGCCTGGCAACGTGCGGGAGTTGGAGAACCTCGTCCACCGGTTGGTTGTCATGACGGAGAGCGAGGACATTGACGTTCCGGACCTGCCGGCGCTGCTCCGATTCTCGGCCCTACGTCGCCCCGACTTCACCCGCCCACTGGCCGAGGTCGAGGCCGAGTACATTCGAAACGTCGTGGCCAGCGTCGGCGGCAACAAGACGAAGGCGGCCGCTATCCTCCAGATCGACCGCAAGACCTTGCGGCGGAAGCTTGAGCAAACCGACGCGCAAGGAGGCCAGTGACCGCCGCAGGATCGGGGCGTTTTGCCCCAGCGGCCCGAAAGTCCCCGTTGTTTCGGGCGTCCGCCTTAGGCCCGAACACCCGTTCGGCAAACATCGCACAAGACGCTGCAAATCATAAACCCATTGGCTATCTATTCTTAGGCGAGCTGCGTCGTTTCCCCTGACTAACGGTACGCAAGCGGCATGCGCCTTGCTGGAAGGGCACCCGAGCCTCGCCTCCGGGATCGGTTCTCCCTACCGCGGCTCCCTGCGAACGGAGAGGCTTGCGCAGCGCATGAGGTTTACCAGCCGAAGGAGATGATATCATGTCCGACGCGCATGCCTCTCGCGAGCCGACAGATGGCCCCGACCTCATGCCCGAAGGCCCATGGATCGCCAAGCCATATCGCGACCTTTGCTCGACGTGCAGTCATTCGGCCACGTGCGGTCATCGCAGCACGCCGGAACGCCCCATCCTTTTCTGCGAACTGTTCGAGGTCGTGGCTTCACCGGTGGCCGTTACTCCGACAGACACCCCGAAACCGCGCGACCGGCAATACGCGGGCGACCTCCAGGGGCTCTGCAGGAACTGCGAGAATGGCCCGACCTGCACGCTGCCTAAACCAGAAGGCGGTGTCTGGCACTGCGAGGAGTACCGCTAAGATGACACAAGCCCCGTCAAAATCAGACCTGCGCGGCGCCGCTTGCCCGGACGATGTTGACCCGAAGCAGATTCGGCACATTGCCGAGAAGTACGCCGGCGGTCGCGGCAAGTTGATTGCCGCGCTTCAGGACATCCAAACGCTGTATGGGTACCTTCCCGAAAGCGCCCTGCGGCTGCTGGCCGAAGCAACCGGCAACTCGCTGGTGGATATCTACGGCATTGCCACGTTCTACCGGTCGTTTACGCTCCAGCCGCGAGGCAAGCACCTGATTTGCGCGTGCCTCGGCACGGCCTGCCACGTCCGCGGGGCTCCGAGCGTTGTCCAGGAGTTCGAGCGCCAACTCGGCATCGGGGCCGGCGAGACCACCTCGGACAAGGAGTTCACGCTGGAGACCGTTAATTGCCTGGGAGCCTGCGCCCTGGGGCCGATCGTCGTCGCGGACGGCCATTACTTCTGCAACGTGAGAAAGTCCGGCGTGGCGGACATCCTGGAACAGGCTCGGCGCGGTGTGGACGGAACCCGCCCCGAGGACGACGAAACCGTTTTTCCGCTCGACGTCAACTGTCCACGATGCAATCACAGCCTCATGGATCGCGGGACCCCGGTTGACGGGCTCCCGTCCATTCGGTTGATGGTGGATTTCAGAAACCGCCTTAGCCCGGTGAGTCTCTCGTCGCTCTACGGCAGTTTCCACAGCGCGGGTGGGGCGGAGATTCCGCAAGGCGCTGTGTGCACGTTCTTCTGTCCGCACTGTCACAGCCAGTTGGGCGGCCGGTCGCAGTGCGCAGCATGCGGCGTGCCGATGATCCCGATGGCCATCCGCGGCGGCGGGATGGTTCAGGTGTGCGCCCGGCGCGGATGCCACGGGCACCGACTGGACCTCGACGGCGTGAACGCATAGGCCGATCGGACGGCCATGATGGCACAGCACTCCAGAAGAGCATAAGGACCCTTCATGACACAACTGACGTCTGTTGAGGAATTCAAGGCGTTGTGCCAGCGGCTGCGCGCCGGAGCCGGGACGCATCGGCCCACCATTGTCATTCCGGCCGGAACGTGCGGGCTGGCCAGCGGCGCCGACGGGCTGGTCCGCGTGGCCAAACGCGACATTCTGGCCAAGGGTCTGATCGATAAGGTCCGCCTGCGGGTCACCGGGTGCCACGGCTTTTGTCAGATGGAGCCGTCGGTGCTGATCGAGCCGCGGCGCACCTTCTATCCGAGCGTTACCCTGGAGGCGATGGCGCGCATCGTCGAGGCCGTTTCCGACGGCGAGGTGCTGACCGACCTGCTTTGGGTCGATCCGGAAACCGGCGAGGCGATTGAGAAGCAGGACGACATCCCCTTTTTCAAGAAGCAAGTCCGCAGGCTGCTCGCCCGCAATGAGAATCTCGATCCGATCCGCATCTACCATTACTTCGAGACCGGCGGCTACGAGTCGCTCGTCGAAGTCCTGGAGCAGGGCACTTGCGGTGGAGTCATCCAAGAGGTCAAGGATTCGGGCCTTCGCGGGCGCGGCGGCGGCGGTTTTCCCACCGGCCTGAAATGGGACATGCTGGCCAAGCGGCCCGGCAGGCGAGGCAAGGTTATCGTCTGCAACGCCGACGAGGGCGACCCCGGCGCCTACATGGACCGCAGCCTGCTCGAAGGCAACCCCCACAGCATCATCGAAGGAATGCTCATCGGGGCCTACGCCACCGGGGCCACGGAAGGTATCGTATACGTCCGGGTCGAGTATCCGCTGGCCATCCACCACCTCGGGGTGGCCTTGCAACAGGCCCGCGAGCACGGACTGCTGGGCGAGAACATCCTTGGCACGGACTTTTCTTTCGACATTCGCATTGTCAAGGGCGCCGGGGCCTTCGTTTGCGGAGAAGAAACCGCCCTGATCCGGTCCATCGAGGGCAAGATGGGCGAGCCGCGCCAGCGACCCCCGTACCCCGTCCAGAAGGGCATCGACGGCAAGCCCACGGTCATCAACAACGTCGAGACCTGGGCCAACATTCCCGTCATCATCCGCCAAGGCGCCGCCCAGTTCGCCAAGATCGGTGCCAAGGGCAACAGCGGCACGAAGATCTTCAGCCTCGTCGGCAAGATCAAGAACACCGGCCTCGTGGAAGTGCCCATGGGCATGACCATCGGCCAGATCGTCTACGACATCGGCGGCGGGCCGGTCGGCAAGGCACGCATCAAGGCCGTCCAGACCGGCGGACCCTCAGGCGGGTGCATTCCCGCAGGCATGTTCGACCTGCCCATCGACTATGACAGCCTGGCCAAAGCGGGGTCCATCATGGGCTCCGGCGGCATGATTGTCATGGACGAGAACACCTGCATGGTCGATGTCGCCAAGTACTTCATGAACTTTCTGAAGGACGAGTCGTGCGGCAAGTGCTTTACCTGTCGCAAGGGTACCCAGCGGATGCACGAGATTCTCGACGACATCTCGAAGGGCAAGGCGGCCCCGGAGCAGGTCGACCTGCTCGAAGAGTTGGCCCTCGTCGTGAAGGATACCACGATGTGCGGCCTGGGCCAGACGGCGCCGAATCCCGTTCTGAGCACCCTGCGTCACTTCCGCGACGAGTACGAACGCCACGTCGTGGACAAACAATGCGACGCGTTCGTTTGCAAGGAGCTGGTCGGCGCTCCTTGCCAAACCGCCTGCCCGCTGGACACCGAGGCCTGGCGCTACGTGGCCCTCATCGAAAAAGGACGGTATGAGGACGCCTACCAGGTTATTCGCCAGGCCAACCCGTTTCCGTCGGTCTGTGCCCGCGTCTGCGACCGCAAGTGCGAGCGGCGGTGCCAACTCGGCGTCAGCGGCGACGAGTCCGTGGCGATCCGGGCACTGAAGCGGTTTGTTACGGACCGCGTCAGCCCCTCGGTGTACAAGCCGCAACGGATGGCCTCCAACGCCAACGCTGCCGGCAAGGTCGCCGTCGTCGGCGCCGGGCCCGCCGGCCTGGCGGCCGCGCATTACCTCTCGCAACTCGGGCACCGGGTCACGGTCTTCGAGGCCGAAGCCGAACCGGGTGGCATGCTCATCAGTTGCATCCCGGCCTACCGCCTGCCCCGCAGCATCGCGCGACAAGAGGTGGACTCACTCCTCGACGACGACAACGTCACGCTTCGGTGCAGTACGGCGCTCGGCCGGGACGTGACCCTCGACGGTCTTTTTGCCGACGGGTTCCAGGCTGTTTTCCTCGCCACGGGAGCCAGCACGAGTTGGACCCTGGACCTCCAGGGCGAAGACTTCGCCGGTGTGTATTCGTCGATGGACTTCCTCAAGGCGTTCAACTTGCGGGGCGAAGAACTGGCCGGCGGACACGTGGCCATCATCGGCGGGGGCAACTCGGCCGTCGATGCCGCCCGCGTCGCCATCCGCCAGGAGAACGTCCAATCCGTCAGCCTGCTCTATCGCCGAACCGACCAGGAGATGCCCGCGTACGCCGAAGAGGTTGAGGCGGCCATTGAAGAGGGCATTAAACTCGAAACGCTCGTCTCCCCGGTCAGAATCCGGTACATCGAGGCGGCCCGAAAAGAGGGTGTCCGCGTCGAGACGATGGTCCAGCCCGTGCGCATCTACTCCCAGGAAGGACGACTCGTCGGCATCGAGTGCATCCGGAACCGGCTCGGCGAGGTGGATGCGAGCGGCCGGCGCCGACCCGTTCCGGTTCCCGGGTCGGAGTTCAGCCTTTCTCTGAATACCCTGATCGTGGCCATCGGCGAACGCCCCGACGGCGAGTGCCTCGCGGCGATGAAACTCGAACCGGACAAACGCGGACGCCTGCCCGTGGACCCGAGAACCTTCGCAACCAGCCGCGAGGGCGTCTTCGCCGGCGGCGACCTCGTGACCGGGCCGAATACGGTTGCCGATGCGGTCGCTGCCGGCAAGAAGGTCGCCGCCGTCATCGACCGATACCTGGGCGGCAAACCCCTGGTTCAGGAGCCCGCCATCCGCTTGCCGCAGGTATTCCTTGAACCCGCCGAGGTGGGCGACGAGGACGGCGAGCCACCCGCCCGGGCCGAACCCGCCACGATCCCCGGCGAATCGCGACACAAGAACTTCGCCGAGGTCGAGATGGCCCTCTCGGCCGAACAGGCCCACGCCGAGGCACGACGCTGTTTGCGATGCGACCTGGCCTTTACGCAGCCACCGCCCGAGGACAAGCGCCCCTGCGCGGCAGTCGAGGGAGCACCCCAATGATTACGTTGACCATCAACGGGCTAAACGTATCGGTCGAGGAAGGCGCCACGGTTCTGGAGGCCGCCAGGTTCCTCGGGTTCCCCATCCCCACGCTCTGTCACATGGATGGCCTGTCGTCCTACGGGGCCTGCCGCTTGTGTGTGGTCGAGATTGGCGAGGGCCCGAGGGCCAGGCTCGTTTCGTCGTGCACGTACCCGGCCGAGGAAGGGCTCAAGGTGCGGACGGCTTCCTCGCGCGTGCTGCGGGCCCGCACGATGGTCCTCGAATTGCTGCTGGCCTCGTGCCCGCAGTCCAAGACGGTCCAGGACCTCGCGGCGGCCCACGGTGTGCGGCAGCAGCGTTTCCGGCAGGAATACGAGGACTGCATTCTGTGCGGCCTGTGCGTGCGGATGTGCGAGGAGCAGATGATGGCCAAGGCCATCGGTTTCCGAGGCCGCGGCCAGACGCGGAGCATCGGCACGCCCTTCGACATCAAGTCGGACGTCTGCCGGCAATGCGGCGGGTGCATGTACGTTTGCCCGGCCTGCCAACTTCGCTGCACGTATACGGAGCCCGAGAAGGCCATCTGTGGCGCCTGTGCAAACCTGACCCCGCCATGTGTGGCCAAGGAACCCTTCGACGACATGATGTGCTACATGGACCCCTGTGTGGCCTGTGAGATTGCCAAAGACGCATAACCGGTAAAGGAGCCTACTTCGATGATCGCTACGTTTAGCAAAACGAACGCCTCAGCTGCAACCCTCACGAAGAACCGTACGGAGGGGTCCGTGGTGCCCGCCTCCGGCATGTGCGTGACCTGCGTGGACGGTTGCATCGGCATGTGCGAGATCGGCAAGAGTGCCTATCGCGGGCACGAGGTCATTTACCCGCAGCCGTTCGGCATGATTACCACGGCGGCCGAAAAGGCGTACCCCGTCGACTACTCCCACTTCAACATCATGGGTACCGCCGCCGGCGCACTCGGTATCGAGGCCGATAGCGACAAGGCCATCTTCCCCGCCGTTGACCTCGGCGTCGCGTTCGGCCACGACGGCGGTATCCGGTTCCGCCGGCCGTGGGTCATTCCCGGTATCGGATCGACCAACATCGCCAAGAACAACTGGGAAGGACTCGCCATCGGATCGGCCCTTGCGGGAACCGGGCTTACCATCGGCGAGAACGTCGTCGGCATGGACCCCGAGGCCGTCTTCAAGAAAGGCCGCGTCGTTGACACGGTAGACCTGAAGCGACGCGTCCAACTCTACAAAGACCACCAGCGCGACGGGTACGGCGCCATCATCGTCCAGGCCAACATCGAGGATACCCGCCTCGGCACCCAGGAGTACGCCATCGAGAAACTCGGCGTCGCGTGTGTGGAACTCAAGTGGGGCCAAGGCGCCAAGGACATCGGCGGCGAGGTGAAAATCCGCGACCTCCAGCGAGCCCAACTCCTCTACGAACGAGGCTATCTTGTGCTGCCGGACCCGACCGACCCGGACGTTATCAAGGGATTCGAGCGGGGCGCGTTCAGGGAATTCGAGCGGCACTCGCGGGTCGGAATGGTAACCGAGGAGTCGTTTGCCGAACGCGTCGAGCAATTACGCCAGGCCGGCGCCAAGTACATTTTCCTGAAGACGGGGGCTTACCGGCCGGCCGACCTCGCGCGGGCCGTCCTGTTCAGCTCGCGGTACAAACTCGACCTGCTGACCGTGGACGGCGCGGGAGGCGGCACGGGCATGAGCCCGTGGCGGATGATGAACGAATGGGGCATACCGCCCGTACACCTCCACTCGCTGCTGTACCGCTACGCCCGGAAACTCGCCGACAAGGGCGAGCACCTGCCCGCGATTGCCGTGGCCGGAGGGTTCGCCTTCGAGGACCAGGTTTTCAAGGGCCTGGCCATGGGCGCCCCGTTTGTCAAACTCGTCGGCATGGCCCGCGCGCCTATCGCGGCGGCGATGGTCGGCAAGACGATCGGACGCACCATCGACGAGAACCAGGTGCCCGTCTATATCGAGCGGTTCGGCAACTCGCGCGATGACATCTTCGTGACGGCCGGCTCGCTCCGGAAAGAACTCGGCGACAAGCAATTCGAGAGTCTGCCAACGGGCGCCTTGGGCCTGTATACGTACTACGAACGCCTCGACCAGGGCCTGCGCCAACTCCTGGCCGGCAGCCGCAAGTTCGCGCTGGAGCATCTGTCGCGGGACGACATCGCCGCCCTGACACGAGAGGCTGCCGAGGTCAGCGGTATTCGTTACATCATGGACGTGGACCAGGGGAAAGTCGAGTCCATCCTGGACGGCTGATGCCTAAGCCGCACCGCCGCGGCGAGACGGGGGGCGTGCCCCGCTGCACGCCTCACCCCGGGAGGCAGGCAAGCGGCAGGCCGGCCCATCGGGCGGTCCGGTCGGCCGTGAACACTACGCCACCACGCTCTTCGCCCCGGAGCAGGAGTACGAAGGCTCCTGTACGGCCAAGACCACGATCGGTTGTGCCAACGTTACCGCCGGCCTGATGCTGGCTCAGTCTGCCAAGTGGCTCCGCGGCCTTCCTGTAAAGCCCGACATTGCTCTGGCCATGCTCTCCAACGAACTCGCCTGCATTCCGACCACGTAGCCCGCTGCAAGACGAGAGGAGACGTGCAACCTGCCATGCTCGTCTCTTTTGCTGTCGCCTTGGCGGGACATCCCAACGCTGGCATCTTCGGCCAGCTCTTACCGGGTGCAGACAACACCTCGCATCACGCGTGCCAAAGAAGTGACAACATGGGTGTGGTCCCCGGCCCACTGCAAACGGTTGGCGCGACAACCGGGGGAGCGGTTACAGCGGCATACCGCGGCTGGAGCGGCTCCGTGGTGAACAACGTAAGTCGTTGTCAGAGCGGCACCTACGGTCGGAGCAAGGGCTTGTGCAAAATGGCCATGGAGAGTTTCAAGACCGGTCCCTTCAACCGCTCGGGCACCTCTCCCCTGCGGCGGCGCCACGATTCCAAGGCGTCACGGAGCCCGGCGTTAAGCGCGTTTGTGGCGCCCCCCGGCGGGGAGAGGTGAAAACCTTGGCGTCCGGCGCGCGTTTGACGTATTAAGGCGATGGGTTCGAACCGTCCCCGACCAACGGAGCCAGTGCCATGACGCGTGAGAACGATATCCGGCGCCGCTGTTTCTTGAAGTGGATGGGCGGGGTCACGGGGTACGCCGCGGCGGGTGCCCCCGCATGGCTGCCGGCGACGGCATCCGCGGCCCGGCCTCGTGCACGGGAAGACGCGGCCGCGCAACAGAAGCCGGACCGCCATGCGGGCAAGGCCCCCATCGTTCTCGAGAACGACCGGTGCCGATTGGCGATCGGCGCCGACGGTCGTCCCGTCAGCCTGCGGCACAAGCCCTCGGGCCAGGAGTGCCTTCGTCAGGAGACCATCACGCCCCTGTGCACGATTTCGTTCCTGCGACGGGAGGGCCTGGAGGCGCGGTTTCAGGAGCATCGGGGCGATCATCTGAGGCGATGCGAGAAGAACGCCGAACACACGCTGTTCTCCAGCCGCGTCGAACGGGACGGTGACCGACTCGTTGTGGGTTTCGAGGGAGTTGAGGACACGCTGGTGCTTCGCGTCGCCCTGACCGACTCGTACATGGGTTTCACCGTCGAGGCGCTGAGGCCCGGCAAAGGCCTCGACACCGGGACGGTGGCGCGGTTCCGGGAGATGACCTTCCTCCAACTGCCGGTTCGCGAGCGTGCCCGGTTCGGGGATTGGCTGAACGTCATGTGGGACGATGCGGTGGCGGTCAACCTGCTGGCCGCCGACCCGCGGACCCACATCGACGCCGAGCGACGCACCGGGTTTCGGGCCATGCGGGCACGGGGGCACGCCGAGGTGGCCCTGGAGGGCCTCAGCGCGGCGCTCATCGTGTCCGCGCCTGCCGACCTGCTTGACTGCATCGACCGGGTGGAACGGGACTACGGCCTGCCGCGCGGCGTTGAGAGCCGGAGGCGCAAAGAGTACACCTGCTCCTACTACTGGGCGAAGCGGATCACCCCCCAGAACGTGGCGGAACACATCCGGTACGCCAAACAGGGCGGGTTCAGGCGGATGGATCTCTCCTATATCGCCTTCACGAAAGGCGCCGGGCACTGGGCGTGGAACAGCCGATACCCCAACGGTATCGTGGACCTGAAGACCGTGGTCGACGCCATCAAGTCGGCGGGCCTCACGCCGGGGCTTCACACCCACTACAACAAGGCGGTCAAGAGCGATCCGTACGTCAGCGGCACGCCGCATCCGGGTCTGAACCTGCGGCGGATCTTCACGCTGGCCCGCTCGGTGTCCCCCGAGGATACCACCGTGACCGTGGAGGAAAACCCCCGCGGCGTCGTCCGGGACGAGGGGCGACGCATCCTCCGGCTGGGCAACGAACTGGTGCAGTACCAGGACTACACCACCACGCCGCCCTACCGGTTCACCGGCTGCGAACGGGGCCACCTGGAGACCACGCCGGCGTCCCACGCGCGCGGCCTGAAGATGGGCGTGTTGGACGTGGACAGTTGGAACAAGTTCGTGCGTTTCGACCAGCGGACCAGTCTTCCGGATGAGGTGGCCCGGCGAATTGCCTCCATCTACAACGACGCCGGCTTCGAGAACATCTACTACGATGGCGCGGAGGACGTGCATCCTCCGGATTGGTATCATACGGCCGCGGCCCCCCTGAAGATCCACGAGCGGCTCGACCCGCCTCCACGGGTGGCCGAGGGCGCCAGTTTCTCGCATTTCTCCTGGCACCTGCTGACCCGCGCAAACCCCTGGGACACCCAGCGCTATGCCCCGCACGATCTGAAGGCGGGCATCCGAGAGGATTCGGTTGCCGAGGGGCCCCGGATGTGGGAGAACTTCAGCGCCTTCACGTTCGTCCGGCTGGGGTACAGGGTGGGCGACAAGGATCACCTGGGCACCCAGCCGGATATGATCGAGTACGCCTGCAGCCGGGGGGCGGCCTGGGGATGCCCGGTGTCGCTGTGGACCGTGCTCACCGCACTTCAGAATCACGCCCGGACACCGGATAACCTGGACGTCTTCCGCCGCTGGGAAACCGCGCGGCACACCGGCTGGCTCACGCAACGCCAACGCGAGGCGCTCCGGGACCCGGATCAGGAGCATATCCTGCTCCGGGACGAGAAGGGCCGGTTCGAGGTACAGCCCTACGGGCAGATTCCGGGCGTGGCAGGCAAAGAAGCCGGCCCTGTCAGGGCGTTCCTGTTCCTCCGAGATCACACGCACTACGTCGTGTTCTGGCATACGTGGGGGGAGGGGCGCGTGAAGGTCTCCCTGCCAACGCAGCAGGTGCGCCTTCTGGAGGAGATAGGCGGCCCGCAAACACCCATCGAAGGCAACGACGCGACCATCACGTTGCCGGTCGCGGGGCGGCGGTACCTGGAGGTCAGGGAAAGGAGCAGGGAGGCCATCGAGAAGGCCTTTCAGGGCGCCCGCCTGCTGACGTGAGCGGTCCGGCCCCTGCAAGCGGGCGCAACGCCAAGGAGATTCCCAGATAACCATGCGACGTCGCACGTTCCTGGAGGCGTGGGGGGCCGCGAGCGTCAGCGCCGCCGCCGGCTTCGGCAACCGCCCGGTCGCCTCCGCCGCCCCGCACGCGGACAACCTGGTCCGGAACCCCGCGTTCGCCGAAGGGGTGACGGAATCGCCGGCCGCCGGCCGGCTGCATCGGGTTTCAGGATGAGGCCAAGCCCATCTGGTATCGCAACGTCCGCATCAAGGAACTGACCGGCGAGAAGCCGCCCACGTGAGCGGCCGGGCGGCGCGCGGATGCCGTTCGATCGTCCCGGATACCGAGCATGAAAGGATCAGGTAATGAGACCGACCCGACGCACGTTCCTGGCCGCAACGTCCTGCTGTGTCTCCGTGGGGTTGTTGCCCTCACTGGCGGGCGCCGCACCGGAGGCCGAACTTGCCCTGCCCAAGGCCTTCATTGACGGCACCGAGGACGGCTGGAGGGCGATGGGCGAGGACGACTTCGCCCACGTCAACTGCGACGAGGACACCTGGGCCTGGAAGGACGGCTCCATCCACTGCACGGGCAAGCCCGTCGGTGTGATCCAGTCCAAAAAGTCCTTCAAGAACTTCGAGCTCGTCGTCGAGTGGCGGCACCTGCGGCCGGCGGGCAACTCGGGCGTGTTTGTCTGGGCAACCGCCGAGTCGCTGGAGAACCTGAAGAAGGGCAAGGGGCGGCTCCCCAAGGGCATCGAGTGCCAGGTGCTCGACCACGGCTACGCCGAGAACTGGAAAAAGAAACACGATGGGAAGGACTCCGACTGGTTCACGACCAACGGCGACGTGTTCCCGTGCGGCGTGAAGATGAAGCCGTTCCCGCCCCTCTCGGCCAACGGCAGCCGGAGTTTCCCGTCGAAGAACACGACCAAGGGTTCCCCCGCGTGGAACCATTACTACATTCGCGCCATCAACGGCGAGGTGCGGCTGTGGGTGAACGGCGAGGAAGTCTCGGGCGGAACCGGCTGCGACCCGGCCGAGGGATTCCTGTGCCTCGAATCGGAGGGCTCGCCGGTGGAGTTCAAGAACCTGCGCATCCGCGAACTGCCCTGACGGCCGCGGATGGTCCGTCAGGGTGCTCCGGCGGCGGCAGGGTTCCATCCCCCGCGGTGGGGATTCCGGGGATCCGCAGCGCACGGAGGATAAGCACCGGTCACAAGGAGGGCGATCATGACGGATACCCGAATCGGGCGACGTCCGTTCCTGAAGACACTGGGCCTGGGGTCCCTGGGGGCGGCGGCCGTTACGCATGCCGCTGCGCAAGCCCTGGCCGCGGAGCCGCGGAAGGCAACGACCTGGAAACCCGTATCCGACCGCAAGATTCGCTTTGGCATCGTGGGGTACGGCGTATGCCGGTTCGGCGCCCAGTTCGGGTTTCAGAACCACCCGAACGTGGAGGTCGTCGCGGTCAGCGACCTCGTGCCCGACCGGCGTGCGGGCCTCATGAAGGCCTGCCGGTGCGAGAAGTCGTACGAGTCGCTCGAGGTCCTCGTGAAGGACCCCGCGATTGAGGCCGTTTTCGTGGCCACCGACGCCCCCAGCCACGCCCGGCACTGCATGGAGGTGCTCCGCCACGGCAAGCACGTGATGACGGCTGTGCCCGCCACGTTCGGCTCCGTGGAGGAGGGCGACCAACTCCTCCAGACCGTCCGCCGGACGGGCCTGAAGTACATGATGGCCGAGACCAGCGTCTTCCGTCCGGACTGCTGGGCCATGCGGCAGGTGTACCAGGCGGGGGGATTCGGCCGGCTCGTTTACTCCGAGGGCGAGTATTACCATTGGACGGCCAAACCCATCGACTCCTACAAGGGCTGGCGCATCGGCCTGCCGCCGCTCTGGTATCCGACGCACTCAACGGCCTACTACGTGGGCGTGACCGGCAAGCGGTTTACGTCCGTCTCGTGCGCGGGATTCCGCGGCGACTTTCCCTCGTACAAGCCCGGCGGCAACCGGTACGACAACCCGTTCACCGACGAGGTGGCCCTCTTCCAAACGAGCGAGGGCGGCATGTCGAGGATGTCGAAACTCAAGGCCGTCCGCGGATACGTGGTCGAGACCGGCCGCGTCTTCGGCGAACGCGGATGGATGGACGGCACGGAGTACCACGGTGTGGCCAAGGACCTGCCGGACACGGCCAGGCCGCCGCTGCCGCCCGGGGTACCGGCCGGCGGGCACGGGGGCTCGCACGGGCGGCTCGCCAACGAATTCGTGACGGCCATCCTCGAAGACCGCGAGCCGCTCGTCAACGTGTACGAGGCCCTCGCGATGACCGTGCCGGGCATCCTGGCCCACACATCGGCTCTGAAGGACGGCGAGACGCTCAAGGTGCCGCTGTACGAACCGCCGGCGGCGTAGGGCAGGGTGGGGACCTGTGTGGCCTGGCCGGGTGCCACGGATTGCTTGCCAATCCGTGCGTTTCGATGCCAAGTGCCACTAGCGGCTTGCCCGGCAGTGCGTTTCGAGATGCCGGGTGCCACGGATTGCTTGCCAATCCGTGCGTTTCGATGCCGGGTGCCACTGGCGGCCTCCCCGCCAGTGCGTTTCGATGCCGGGTGCCACGGATTGCTTGCCAATCCGTGCGTTTCGATGCCGGGTGCCACTAGCGGCTTGCCCGCCAGTGCGTTTCGAGATGCCGGGTGCCACTAGCGGCTTGCCCGCCAGTGCCGGGGCCATATGGAGTAACCCCGGCGCCATCCTGTGTGCCCCTCGGCCGGCCAGAGCGCATGGCGCGGCGGGTCATCGTACCCACCGGGCACGGCGCCGCGTTGCAGGTTTGGCGCCGACGTTCCTTACCTCCCGCGCCGCCGCCGAGAGGGCGGCTGGATACGCGGGCCGTCCGTTTCACCGTCCGGCTGTGAACGGCGACCGGCCGGGTCGGTCGGGAAGGCGCTCAACGCCACACATGCCCGGTCGGCCACCAAGGCGTGGCCGGCCAGGTCGTCGGCCTCGAACCGCCAATCTTCGCCCAGGCCGGGCGACGGGTACGGCTCGCACGCCACTTGGCCCAGCCATTCGAGGACCGCCTGCGGGCCTTTCGGCTCGAATGCGGCATCCTCGGGCCGGCGCCGGCCAAGGGCGTCCAGGGCGTAGCCGGTCACGAGGCGCGGCCAGACCTTGCGGAGCGTGGCGGCCTTATCGAAGACGTCCACCACGGCGAACCGGTTGCCGATGGCCACGAACACGCCACGCGCCTCGGCCGGGTACGCCAGACCCTGGAGGAACGCGTCCAGGTCGCCCTCGCGTTGGCGGATGGCGTCGTGCATGGCCATGGTGGGCGAGGCGGCCCCGAGACGCCCGAGTTCGGCCTCGACCTCGTCCCACACGCCGGCCTGGTCGCTCTGGGGCCGGCCGCACGCCCGAAGCGAGCAGTGCACGTCGCGGCTTTTGCGGGCCCGCATGCGGGAGGGCGAGACGGTGCCCGTCTTGAAGTCCGGGGCCACGTGCCGCCACCGGCCCTGCTCGACGCACGAGACGGGGATTCGGGTCTTGGACGTCGGTGGCAGCAGGACGCCCGTGTTCAGGATGCGGTTCTGCTTGGCCCCGACGAGTTCCTCGCCGTCCAGGAGCAGGATGGGCGTCTCGGCGGTGCTGGTGGCCAGGAGTTCCGGCACGGTGCCGGACTCGCTGGTTTCGGTGACGGTGAGGAGGCCGGCGTCGAGGGCCTCGGCCGCCAGGAGGTAATCGGGCCCGTGCCCCTCCTCCCCCGCGAGGGGCACGAGCGTCAGGTTCGCGTGCGTGAGCGGGTCGCCGGCCTTGAGCGGCGTGACGAACGGTTCGAGCGTGGGCATGTTTGGGTCCTCCCGTGTGGTCTCAGTTATCGGTGGGCGGCTCGTCGAGGAGGCGGCCGCGAAGGGCGTCGGTGGCTCGTGCCACGTCCAGCGTGGGGGCGAACCGCCGGGTCGCATCGTCGAACAGCGCCATCGCCCCTTGCTGACTGCACGGCACAACCTGCGGCGGGGCCGACCGGTGCAGCGGCACCTCCACCGTGAAGTAGGCGTTGCCCGGCAGGCCGAAGAGAAACCAACATCCCCGCTCGGCCCGATTCATGCCCCGGCCGATCAGGATGGCCTGGTTCATGGCGCAGAGCATCTCGTTCCACCCGTTGCCGTCTTCCCGTTCCATACGTGCCTCCTCTCTGTAGCGTCCCCTTGCCCCACACCTGTATCCTACGCGGGAGGTGCGACAGAAATGGTCAGAGGTTAATATGTGTTAGGGCTTTGGTGGGGACGACGGATGTGGTCGCACGGGCAAGGGGCTGGGGTGACGTGCGCGATGAGCCGCGTATGCGGGATACGAAGAAAAATCGGTTTATGGGAGGGTTCTTCGGACCGGGCGCACTGCTTCCACCTACGCGCGGCACGCCTTGCCGTTCTCCCCGCTGTAGTTCTCGCACGCCGCACGAAGTTCCTCACGCATCTCGTTGCGCAGGGCCTTGGGCTTAAGGACCACGGCGCAGGCGCCGTAGCCGAGGAGCCAGCGTTTGAACTCCCGCGTGTTGGTCAGGCGGAACCGGGCCAGGACCCCGGCCCGGGTATCCTTCACGATCTCCTGGCTCGGGTGCCAGGTGGCCTCGCGCAGGTTCGTCGCGGCCCAGCCGGTGAAGCGGACCTCGATGGTCTGGAGCCGTCCGGGCGAGAAGACGCCGAACGAACCGTCCAGATACGCCTCCAGCGAAAAGTCGTCCGGCCGCTCGAACCGCTCGTCCGTGAGCTGGACGCCGCGGATGCGGCCGACCTTCAGCGTCCGCACCTCGCCGTACGGTTCCAGGTGCCCGATGACGTACAGGTTCGTGCCGAAGTACACGAGGCCGTAGGGGCGGAAGGCGGCCTCCCACTGGCGGCCCTTGCTGGCCGAGCGGTACCGGACCACGACCTTGCGGGTCTCGGCGATGGCCCGGTTCAGGATGCCGATTTCCTTTTCCTGCCCGCTGTAGTCGGGCCGGGCAAGGTTCTTGACGAGCAGGGTTTCGTCGAGGTCGCCGAAGTGCAGCAAGGCCTCGTGCGGCAAGAGCGTCTGAATCTTTTCGAACGCCGACGCCACACCGTTGCCGAACGGGGTGCCGGCGAGCGGGCTCAGCATCTGGCGCGCCAGGTACAGGCTGACCGTCTCGGTGAGCGAGAGCACCAGGCCCTCGCGCTCCAGGAAGTGGGGGGCGAGTTTCCAGAACCGTTTGCCGAAGTCGCGGTCCTCGTGCTCCACGGGAAAGCCGACCTGGCGCAGTACCTTGAGGTCGCGCTGGACCTGCCGCTTGCCGATGCGGAGCCGCTCGGCGAGTTCGTCCGTGGCGATGCCGAAGCGATGGGCCTGGAGGGTTTTCAGAAGGTTCCATTGACGAATGAGTGGTTGGCCGCGGGGCATGGGGGCGTCTCCTGGGAATGTCAATCGTCGGCTACCGGCGGAAAGCACACCTCGCCCCAATCCACCTCTGGACCGGCGGCGATCAGAATGCCGAGCATGCGCGGCACGAGGTCCTCCAGCAGCCCCACGGCCTGCTCCAGCGTCCGGCGGTTCAGGCGGCTGCCGCTCGTGGCCGCCCCGTGAAAGACCTGCATCCGCAGCACGTAGAACCGCTCGAAGAGTTCCTGCAGCACCGCCAGCGTACTGCCGTCGTTGTACGCCTTGAGGGCCCGGCGGCGGGCGCGGAGGCGTTTCGCATCCGCGTCGGGCACGCCGAGCCAGAACGGCTTGAAGAGGAACCGGTTGTCAATGAGCGGGAGGATGTCGCCCGGCCGGTCGCGGACGGTTTGCCCCAGGGCGTCGCCGGTGTCGTGCCGGACCAGGCGCGCCAGGAACGATTGCCACGAGGCGTGGTCGCGGGCGTCGCGCCCGTCGCCGTCCAGGTGCCCGTAGATGGCGTTGAAGGCGATCCAGAGCGAGATGAAGCGGCCCTCGAGGTCACCGGCCCCTTCGCTCCGCTCCAGCCACGACAGGCCCCGCCACACGCGGATGGCGAACGGCTGGTGGGCGTCGCGGGCGTCTTTGGGGATGGACCGAAAGCGCCGGCGAAGCGTTGCGGCCTTGAGGGTGCGAGGTTCAGGCACGGGTGTCCTTTCCGCATGCGTTCGCGGCAGGCAGTATAAAGATGCATGGCGCGGCTTGCCAGGGTTCATCGCAGGCGGTTTTTGCCGCCCCGCCGGGCAGGGCGGACCTGGCGTGGCTTGACGTAGCCGCCCCTTTCTAGTATCCGGTAGACGCTCGGTTCCGAGACCGTGGTGGAATCATCGGAAAGGCCCACGGTGGTCGTGGGCGCGAGTTTACCCGGGCAATCCCGGACGCGAGAGGTCCGGGGCCGTTGGGCGGGCCGACGTGGTTTCAGCCAGGGCATCTTTGATCCAACGCGGCGTGGCGTGTGGCGTTGCGCTCATCGTTGGCTGCGCGCTGTGCTCCTCCGCGACAGGGGCAGACACGCGGGTGACCCTGGCCAATGCCCACATCCGCGTGACGCTCGAGAAGGGAGGCGGCGCGTGGAGGCTCACCTCTCTCGCCCGCAGCGACGGTGAGGACCGCGTGGAGATTCAGAGCGACGAGTTCGAAATTCTGCTTTTCGACGGCTCGCGGTTCACCGTTGCGGACTACGCGCATCGCGATGGGCCAACGCGCGACCGTCAAGGGGGTTGCGAGACGGTCCGCATCGGCTACCAGCGGAAGGCCACCACGCCGCAGGCCGCCCCGCAAGGGGTCACGGTTCGCTACACGCTCGGAGCCGGTCCGTACGTCCGCAAGGGCATCCGGCTGGCCATGCGCGACGGGCAGAAGGTCGACCGCCTCCAGGTGCTGCGATTCTCGACGGACAGGCAAGCTTCGCGCGGCGGGTTGGGGCAGCCCGTGGTCATCGGCAACTGGTTCTTCGGCATCGACTATCCGGGTTTCTACAGCCGTCACAGCGACGGCTTCGTCGAGCCGGATTTCATGTACCGGATTCCCTACCAAATCGACCTGGAAGGCGGCGACCGGGAGTACGCCCCGCGCAAAGGGCTGGTTACGCTTTTTCACTTCCCGGGTTATGCGCGACGGCAGCCGGACAAGGCGTGGGGCGTCCGAAGCCAAACGGCCGTCATCGGCATCAGCCGCCACAGGGGCGACGGCGCCGAGGTCGGGTTACTCGACTACATCGCCGAGACGCGCAAGCCGACGCGAGGTTACCTGCACTTCAACAACTGGTACAGCGCCGACGGCAAGGTCGTGACCGTTGATCGGTTCGTCCACGGCGTCTATCGGACCATCCGCGACCGGCTGAAACCATACGGCGCCAGGCTCGACGCGATGGTCCCGGACCACGGATGGGAGAACTCCAAGACGTTCAACCGCATCTTCGAGCCGAAAGCCGACAGCCGGTGCGACCCGCTGCCCACGGTAAGCAAGGCTCTGATGCAAGAGGGGGCGCGGCTCGGCATCTGGGTGGCCCTGGACGGCACCAACCAGAGCCTGAAACGCGGGCTGGACGTCGGCTACCGCTCGGCTTACAAGGAGGGGTTCGACCGCTCCGCGGCCCGGTGGCATCAAGGCAAGGACTACTTCGACCTCCTGGACGCCCGGTACCAGTCGGACCTGAAGCGTTCGTTGCGGTTCCTGCTCGTGGACGCGAAGGTCGACTACATCAAGCACGACTTCAACCACAACTTCACCACGCACCACTTGCCACAGCGACATGCCCGCGAGCGGTGCCTGGACGCGACGCTGGAGCTGCTTGCCTATGAACGCCGGCTGCATCCGGGCGTCTACCAGAACTACACGAACGGCACGTGGTTCAGCCCCTGGTGGCTCCAGGCGGTGGACTGCCTGTGGATGATGTCCGGCGATTCCGGCGGAGGTGGCGCTTGGCCGGAACTGTCGCTCCGGGCCGGCGCCACAACCTACCGCGACAAGTACTTCTTCCAGAGTTTCAACAACCCCCAGCGCTGCCCGCGGCCGGTCATCCCGATCGCGAACTTCATGACGCACGGCATCCTGTTCTCGAAGAGAAAGCCCTTTACCGACTTCAAGGACACGCTGCGCGACTGGTCCGACTACGTGGTGATGTACTTCGCCCGCGGCACGACCCTGAAGGAACTGTACATCGATCCGGAACTGCTGAACGACGGACAGTGGAAGGTGCTCGGCATGGCGGCCAACTGGGCCGCACGCAATCAGCGGCGCCTTATGAACACCCTTTATGTCGGCGGCGACCCCGAACGGGGCAAGGGCTACGGATACGTCAGTTGGGTCGGCGACCTGGCCATCCTGACGCTACGGAACCCGGACCGGGGGCCCCAGGCGATCAAGGTGCCTTTCGACCGGAGCGTTTATTACCGCGGCCCGAACGGCCGGGCCTACCGGGCGAGGGCGGTTTATCCCTTCGTCGAGCCGATGCCTTGGCGGCTCACGGCTGGCCGGGCGTTCGAGGTCGAGATCCCGGGCGAGTCGGTCCACGTCTTCGAACTGGAGCCGGGCGCGCCGCTGGCGGAGCGCGAAGCGAAATCGGCGCCTCTGCCGGCAGCCGAGACAGCGGTCCGAGCCGATGCCTTCGCGCTGACGCTGCACGTGCCCGACGACGCTTTCAGGCGATACGACCTGGTCGTCCAACCTTGGGCGGCCGTGACGCCGTCGCTGCGCATCGACGGGGCCGAGGCGGCGGCGACGCGATTCAACCGGGGCAAGCGATGGGGCCTCTACGCCTACGACCTGCGCGATTGCCGAGGCAGGACCGTGGAAATCGTCGGCCGATTGACCGCGCCGAAAGACGCCTTCGGCCCGGGCCCCGACCGAAAAGCCCTGCTCGACGCCTGGCTGATCGCCGACCGCGACGTTGCGCCGCTCGCAACGGACGGTCCGGCCGGCGGTTACCCTTATGCCGTCTCGGAGGGGTGCCGCCGGCTTAGCCAGAGGCTGATCGACAAAGAGAAGATAACGGTTCACGTTGTCACGAGAGAAGCCGGTGGAGGTGCCCGATGAAAACAGAGAATCTTACCTGTTTCCGGCCCGCGTCGTCGCGGGCGGCTGCCATCGTAGCGGTGGCCCTGCTCGCGACGGGTTGCGCCTGCCGGGCCGCGGACCGCTACGAGCCGACCTGGGAGTCGCTCAGCACCCACCCGGTTCCGACGTGGTTCCAGGATGGGAAGTTGGGTATCTACACGCACTGGGGCGTCTATTCCGTGCCGGCCTACATGACGGAGTGGTACCCGCACGCCATGTATATGAAGGACGGGTTCCGCAACAAGGACTTCTACGGCTACCACACGAAGCACTTCGGTCCGCCCGAGGCATTCGGCTACAAGGACTTCATTCCCCGGTTCACCGGCGAGAAGTTCGATGCCGACGAGTGGGCGGAGTTGTTCCGCAAGGCCGGCGCGAAGTTTGCCGGGCCCGTGGCCGAGCACCATGACGGGTTCGCCATGTGGGACAGCAGGCTCACCCGGTGGGACGCCGCCGACATGGGGCCGAAGGTGGACGTCGTCGGCAGGCTCTCGGCCGCGATCAGGAAGCGCGGCATGAAGTTTGTTGTAACGTTCCATCATGCCCGCAACTGGTCCTTCTACCCGCACGAAGGCAACTTCGACACGAACGACCCCAACATCGCGTGCGTGGGCAGCATCTACGGACCCATACACAAGAAGGGCGACGCGCCCAGCAAAGAGTACCTGGAGGACTGGAAGGCCCGCGTCGTTGAGGTGATCGACAAGTACGATCCCGACCTGCTTTGGTTCGACGGCGGTTGGGGCAGGGGCTGCTTCGACCCGTACAAGCGGCAACTCCTGAGCGACTATTACAACCGCGCCGCCAAAGCGGGCAAAGAGGTCGGTGTTACGTACAAGGGCAAAGACCTGCCGGAGGGAGCAGGCATCCTGGATTATGAACGAGGACGCAGCGGGACGAGCACCAAGCGGGCTTGGCTGACCGACACGTCCGTTTACCAGAACTCGTGGGGGTACATCCGCAACATCAAGTACTACTCGCCGGGATGGCTGGTCGACGAACTGGTCGACATCGTCAGCAAGAACGGCTCGATGCTGCTGAACGTCGGACCGAAACCCAACGGCGAGATCCCCGATCAGGCCCGCGAGGTCCTTCTCGGCATCGGGGCTTGGCTGGAGGTCAACGGCCAAGCCATCTACGGCACCCGGCCGTGGGAGGTCTTCGGCGAAGGGCCCACGGAGGTCCCGAGTGGTAAGCGAGCCCGTCGCACGGCCCACTACACCCCACGCGACATCCGTTTCACCGCCAAGGGTAACGCCGTGTACGCTATCCTCCTGGACTGGCCGGGCAAGACGGCCGCCATTGAAAGCATGGGTACGAAGGCGGGGTTGCCGTCCGGCACGATCAAGCGGGTCACGATGCTGGGCGTCGATGAGGAGCTGCAATACGTCCGCGGCGAGAGAGCCCTGGCGGTCACCTTGCCGCAACGCAAGCCCTGCGAGCATGCATACGTCCTGAAGATTGTCGTGGAGTGAGCCGTTTGCGGCCTGAGTGTGCTGTCCGCGACGGCCAAGCCAATTCACGTCGTACGTGCAACGCGGCCGGCGCCCGGGCCCGGCTGGCCCGAAATCCCGGCACGGGGGCCTTGAATCTGCCGATAGCCGCGGTATACTCTACCGTCTCGCGGCCGGCGTAGCTCAACGGTAGAGCACCGGTTTTGTAAACCGGATGTTGGGAGTTCAAATCTCCCCGCCGGCTCCAAGGGACTTGAAAGTCCGAAGTCCAAAGTCGAAAGTCCAAAGTCGAAGGTCCAAAGTCGTGGCGGGTCGGACCTGGACGTGGTTCTGTGTGCGGGCGGCGTTTGACCTTGGACCTTGGGCTTTCGGCTTTGGACTGATACGCGTGGTGAGGTTCCCGAGCGGTCAAAGGGGGCGGACTGTAAATCCGCTGGCTCAGCCTTCGGTGGTTCGAATCCACCCCTCACCACCAGCAACAAGACCCGTTCAAAGTCCAAAGTCCAAAGTCCAAAGTAACGACAGCGGCAACGGCAGAAACAACGGCAAAAGCGGCGCGGTCGTGGTTGGTTTGAACGTTGGACCTTGACTCTTGAACGGTCGTTGCGGGCGTAGCTCAGTGGTAGAGCTCCGGCCTTCCAAGCCGGTCACGTGGGTTCGATTCCCATCGCCCGCTCCAGGTTATGTAGTCGTGGGCGGGGCAGGGCGGCCCGCCTTCACGGGGGAGGCGATATGGCGTCCGTGGGCCGGGGTGGTGCGAATCGGCCTTCGCGGACGAAAAATCGCGGGACCGGTGGATTTTTCCGTTGACAGTTTCCAGGGGCCGGATATCATGCACTATTCTAAGGCGGGAGGGTGGTCTGCGCCCGCCATTGGCTACAGACGGTGTGTAGCCGGCCCCGGCCGGGAACGGCAGCAGGGCAGGGGCCAACCGCCGGACCACGGCGCTGGCGTAGCTCAGTGGTAGAGCGCGTCCTTGGTAAGGACGAGGTCATGGGTTCGACACCCATCGCCAGCTCCATTTACCGATGGACAGGCAGCGGGCCACGCCAGGCAGCGGACGTCCAGCCGGTGGGCTCGAGCCGAGAGGGAGCCATTGCATACGGGAGGCCCGTGGCCACGGCGCGGGTCAACGAGGTACGGACGCGAACCTGATTAGAGCGGAGAACAAGGGCCATGGCCAAGGAAGTCTTCCAACGCACGAAACCCCACGTTAACGTGGGCACCATCGGTCACGTGGACCACGGCAAGACGTCGCTGACCGCCGCGATGACCAAGATCATGGAACTCCAGGGGCTGGCGACCTTCAAGTCGTACGACGAGATCGCCAAGGCCTCCGAGTCTCAGGGCCGCCGCGACGAAACCAAGATCCTGACCATCGCCACGGCCCACGTCGAGTACTCGACGGAGAACCGGCACTACGCCCACGTCGACTGCCCGGGCCACGCCGACTACGTCAAGAACATGATCACGGGTGCTGCCCAGATGGACGGGGCCATCCTGGTCGTCAGCGCTGCCGACGGGCCCATGCCCCAGACCCGCGAGCACATCCTCCTGGCACGGCAGGTCAACGTGCCGAAGATCATCGTCTTCCTGAACAAGGTGGACCTGGTCGACGACGAGGAACTGCTCGAACTGGTCGAGATGGAAGTCCGCGACCTCTTGAACAAGTACGAGTTCCCGGGCGACGAGACGCCGATCATCCGCGGGTCCGCCATGCAGGCCGTCCAGTGCACCACCGCCGACGATGAGGCCGCCAAGCCCATCGTCGAACTCCTGGCCGCCATGGACGAGTACATCCCCGTGCCCGAACGCGATGTCGACAAGCCGTTCCTGATGCCCGTTGAAGACGTTTTCAGCATCAAGGGTCGCGGCACGGTTGGCACGGGCCGCGTGGACCGCGGTAAGGTCAAGGTCGGCGACGAGGTGGAACTGGTCGGCATCCGCGACACGCACAAGACCGTGGTCACGGGCGTCGAGATGTTCCAGAAGACGCTCGAAGAGGGCCAGGCCGGCGACAACATCGGCATCCTGCTCCGCGGCGTGGACAAGGACCGGCTGGAGCGCGGCATGGTGTTGGCCGCCCCCGGGAGCATCAATCCGCATACGAAGTTCGAGGGCGAGGTGTACGTCCTGACGAAAGAGGAAGGCGGCCGGCACACCCCGTTCTTCACCGGGTACCGCCCGCAGTTCTACTTCCGGACGACGGACGTGACGGGCGCCATCGAACTGCTGGGCGGGGCGGAAATGTGTATGCCCGGCGACAACATCTCGGTCAAGGCCGAGCTGATCACGCCCATTGCCATGGAAGAGGGCCTGCGGTTCGCCATCCGCGAGGGTGGCCGCACCGTCGGCGCCGGCGTGGTCGCGAAGATTACCGAGTAACCGTGACGTGACAAACGGGCGGCGGGGCACGTCGGCAGCGCACAGCGGGCGGCCCTGTCGGCACTAGGGGCCGTCGGCTCGGGCCGGCGATGCGAGGCCGGCCGCGGGGTGACGCGTCCCTTCGCTTCTGGGAATCCGCCGATGCGTGAATACGTAACCTTGGAATGCACCGAGTGCGGGTCGCGGAATTACCGCACGCAAATGGAAACGCGCGGCAACGTGAAGTTGCGCATCAAGAAGTATTGCCGGCGCGACCGCAAGCACACGCTGCATCGCGAACGCAAAAAGTAAGACGCAACGTCCTGTCGAGACCGTCTCGCCGACGCACAGGGGCGTAGCTCAACTGGCAGAGCACCGGTCTCCAAAACCGGGTGTTGGGGGTTCGATTCCCTCCGCCCCTGCCAACCGGACCTGGCCGGCACCGACACGCTGAGGAACCTCGAACGTGGCCCTTCAGATTTATAAACCCGGGCAGGGGCGGTACGTGAGGCTGGGAACGGTCGGGGGCGCCGCCCTTGTGGCCCTGATCATCTGTTATTACGTCTGGACCCTGATGGTCCAGTATTTGCCCAAGGAGTTCGCGTATCGCGTGTACGTGGCGTATGCGGTACCGGCCGTGTTGTTTGCGGCCATCGCGTTGGTGGTGGCCCTGTACCTGAATCGGCCCAAGGCCGCAGACTTCTTCATCGCGACCGAAAGCGAAATGAAGAAGGTGGCCTGGTCCAGCAAGGCCGAACTGATCGGTTCTACAACGGTCGTTATCGTAACGGTGGTCCTGCTGGCCGTCTTTATCTATGTGGCCGACACCGTGGTTCTTGTGACGATGCAGCGTGTCCTGCACTTGTGGTGAGGGGGAGATGGCCGGCGCAGCCGGCCGAAGCCGCTGGGGCGGAACCAACCGCTCGTGGCGGCGCGGCCATGGCGAAGCCGGCACCTAACCCCGTGGTGAGCCCGATGGCCAAAAACTGGTACGTGTTGCGTGTCCAGTCGAACAAAGAGCAGACGGTGCGCGACACCCTCGAACGCAAAGCCAAGCTCGAGGGTATCGAGGATTGCCTGGCCCGCATCGTCGTGCCGACCGAACGCGTCTCGACCATGAAGAGCGGCAAACGCCGTGTCTCGGAACGCAAACTGTACCCGGGCTATGTCTTTGTGGAGATGGATACCGAGGAAGACGGCAGCGTGCCCGAGAAGATCTGGTTCCTCGTGCGCGAAACCAACGGCGTGGGCGATTTCATCGGGACCGAAGGCAAACCCACCCCGATGGACTCCTCCGAGGTCGACAAACTGCTTGGCGAAGCTGAACGGGCCGAAGAGGAAGCGCCGGCCCTGAAGGTCGATTACTCGCCCGGCGACCAGATTAAGGTCAAGCAGGGGCCGTTCGAAAACTCCGAGGGCGTCGTCGACGAGGTGGACCTCGAAAAGGGCCTCGTCCGCGTTATCCTGACCATCTTCGGCCGGCCGACGCCCGTGGAACTCGAGTATTGGCAGGTGGGGCCCATTTAGCCGCCGGGTATGACCCGCGCGGGTGACAGACGAGACGAAAGATCCGTATGGCGAAGAAAATTACGGTCAAAATCAAGTTGCAATGCCCCGGCGGCCAGGCAACACCGGCCCCGCCGGTCGGCCCGGCGCTTGGGCAGCACGGCGTGAACATCGGCCAGTTCGTTCAGCAGTTCAACGACCGGACGAAAGACACGCCCGGCCTGACGATCCCGGTCGAGATTACCGTTTACGCCGACCGGTCGTTCGACTTCATCCTGAAGAGCCCGCCGGCGGCCGTCCTCTTGAAGCAGGCCGCGGGCATCGTGGTTGGCAGCGGTGAGCCGAACACCCGAATGGTCGGCACCGTGAACCGCGACCAGGTTCGCGAGATCGCCGAACGCAAGAGCCAGGACCTGAACGCCGCGACCATTGAGGCCGCGATGCGCATTATCGAGGGAACGGCCCGCAGCATGGGCATCGAGGTCGTGGACGCCGGCGCCGAGCCGGCGGCGACCGAGGCCGAGGCGGAAGCGTCTCAGCCCGCTACCTGACACAACAATATCCTTTGGTGGGACCTCGGGCCGCGGGCTCGAGGGCTTGGACCACGGAGGCCACATGCCCAAACACGGAAAACGCCTGCGCGAGGCGCGAGAGAAAGTCAAGCAGGACGCCTACAGCCTCGAAGAAGCCGTCACCCTGCTCAAGAGCCTGCCGATGCCGAAGTTCGACCAGAGCGTCGAACTCCACGTGAAACTTGGCATCGATCCCAAGCAGTCGGACCAGAATATCCGCGGCTCGCTGTCGTTGCCGGCCGGTCTCGGCCGCAAGCGGTCGGTCGTGGCCTTCTGCCCGGAAGATATGGTCGAGGCGGCCAAGGAGGCCGGCGCCATCGACGCCGGCGACGAGGATCTCATCGCGCGCATCCAGGGCGGGTGGATGGACTTCGACGTGGCCGTGGCCCACCCCAAGGTCATGTCGAAAGTGGCCAAACTCGGCCGCGTGCTCGGCCCCCAGGGCAAGATGCCGACCCCCAAGGCCGGCACGGTGCGCGACGACGTGTCGGAACTCGTGAAGGAGTTCACGGCCGGCAAACTGGAATATCGCAATGATTCAGGGGGCAACCTGCACGCCGTCGTCGGCAAGGTGAGTTTCAACGACGACGATCTGCTCCGAAACGTGCGGGCGCTTGTCGAGCATCTGCGTCGCCTGAAACCGGCGGCCTCGAAAGGCCAGTTTTTCCAGAAGGCGGTTCTCAGCGCCACCATGATGCCCGGCCTGAACCTGGACCTGAAAACCCTGGTGACCCCCGTCGGGGCGGCCTGACCGGGCGGATGATCGGGCTTGGCCTGACGGTCGGCCCAATGCACTCAAGCGGGATGAACCGATGAGCCGGTACATCAAAGAACGAATCGTTGAAGAATACACGGAGCGGTTCCGCGACGTGGCCGACGTTGCGGTCATCAAGACCGAGGGCATCGACGCCAATCGCCTCGTGTCGCTACGGGCCACGCTCCGCGGACGCGGTATCCGGGCCATGCGAATCCAGAATCGCCTGTGTCGCCGGGCCGTGCAGGAAAGCCCACTCGCCGGCGCCGACGCCCTGTTCGACGGGCCAACCACCCTCGTCTGGGGTGGCGACAGCCTCGTCGACGTGGCCAAGGCCCTCGTGGGCGAGGCCAAGGGCCTGAAGGAATTGGAGATCCGAGGCGGGTTCAGCGGCGGCACACTGCTGTCCGGCGAGCAGGTCGAGGCCCTCTCCGCGCTGCCCAGCCGGGAAGAACTCATCGGCCAGGTGGTTGGCCGGGCCATGGGGCAGGCTGGCCGCGTGGTGAGCCTGGCGACGGCTCCGGCCGGCGGGTTGCTGTCGCAACTCCGCGAGATGGCCAAGGACGCTCCCGCCGACGAGGCCGACGCCGACCCGGCCCCGGAAACCGATGCCGACGCCGTGCCCGATGACGCGGTCGCGCAGGAGCCTGACGAGGCGGCCGCCGAAAAAACCGACGACAGCCCCGGCGAGACGACCAGCGAAACCTGAACGCCGAGGGGCAGTGGAGCCCCGGGTCGCCTCGGGCGACCGGCGATGCACCTGATATCGGAAAGAACGCCCCGCCAGACGGTGGGGTAGGATCGTGTAACGGAGGCAGCAAGCATGGCGGAAGCAGCGGAAGCCACGGCGGAACGGACCTGGAGCGAGGACGTCAAAGCCCTCGGCGATAAGATCGTTGAACTGACGGTCTTGCAAGCGAAGGAACTCGGCGACTATCTCGAGGACGTCCATGGGATCAAGGCGGCGGCCGCACCGGTCGGTGTGGCCATGATGGCCCCCGGGGCCGGAGCCGGCGGCGAGGCCGAAGAGGAAAAGACCTCTTTCGACGTCGTCCTGACCGGCGCCGGCGACAAGAAAATCCCGGTCATCAAAGCCGTCCGCGAGATCACGAGCCTGGGCCTCAAAGAGGCCAAGGAACTCGTCGAAAGCGCCCCGAAGGCCGTTCGAGAGGGCGTGCCCAAGGACGAAGCCGAAGAGCTCAAGGCCAAACTCGAAGAGGTTGGCGCCTCGGTCGAACTGAAGTAGGTCGTGACGCTTTGGCGCTATGCGTTGGCTTCGGGTTATGTCGATCGACCGGTGAAGCGGATGTCTGGCCGCTTCGGGGGCGATTGGGAGCCGTGCGTCGAGGGTTTGGCGAAGTCGGGTGGTGGGCCGCAACGCCACGCACCACGACGAGAGGCCTTGGCTTGTCCGCGCCACGACGAGGATGTGCCCGGAATGAACGCGTTGCCCCGACGTCGAGCCATTGCCCGGCGACGTGGTTCCAACGAACCTGTGCTGGCGAGGTGATAGGGTGAGCGAGCAAGAACGCCGCAATTTCGGCCGTGTGGCCGAGGTCCTGGAAATTCCCAACCTCACGGAAATCCAGACCGAGAAATACGCGGACTTCCTCCAGCTAGACATCGAGGCCACGAAGCGCAAGGGCCATGGGCTCGAGGCGGTCTTGCGCGAGGTCTTTCCGATCACCAGTTACGACGGGTCGCTGCGCCTGGACTACGTGTCGTACCGGCTGGGCCGGCCCCGGTACACGCCGGACCAGTGCCGAGCGCTGCGGCTGACGTACGGCCGGCCGTTCCGCATCACGGTCCGTCTGAGCGGGCAGGCGTACGCCGAGCCCATTGAGGAAGAGGTGTACGTCGGCGAATTGCCGATCATGATGGGCGGCGGCGAGTTTATCATCAACGGGGCCGAGCGGGTCATCGTCAGCCAGTTGCACCGGTCGCCCGGCGTGGACTTCTCGATGGAACTCGAGGCCGGCGACCGCCGCCTCCACTCCTGCCGCATCATCCCCGAACGCGGGTCCTGGATCGAGATTAACGTCTCGAAAAAGGACGTCCTTCAGATGCGGATCGACCAGTCGTCCAAGATTCCCGTGACGGCGTTCCTGCGGGCCATGGACGCCCAGTATGCCGACACCGAGACCATCATCCGCCTCTTCTACGAAACGAAACTCCTGCGCTTCAGCCAGGTGAAGCGCGGCATGGCCGTCCAGGACATGTACGTCGTGGGTCCGATCGTCGACAAGGAAACCGGCGAGGTCATCCTGGAAGCCGCCCAGCGCATCGGCGAAAAGTGGGACCAGATTCGCAACTCGGCCATCAACCAGATGGAGGTCGTGGCCGATCCTAACTGCGACCCCCTCATCCTCAATACCCTGGCCGAGGATAAGATCCCTGAACTCCAGCACGCCGGATCGGTTTACGATAAGGCCATTCTGTACATCTACGGACGGCTCCGCGTCGGCAACCCGCCCAACCTCGACAAGGCCAAGGAACTCTTCCAGGAGAAGTTCTACGACGTGAACCGGTACCGCTTGGGCAAGGTGGGCCGGTTCCGCCTGAACCGCAAGTTCGAGATGGACGTGGACGAAGACGAGATGACCCTTCGCCCCGAGGACTTCATCTCGTGCCTCCGCTACATCATCCAACTGCGGGGTGGCGAGGGCGACCTCGACGACATCGACGACCTCTCCAACCGCCGACTCCGGACCATCGAAGAACTGGCCGGCGACGAAATCCGCAAGGGCTTCCTGAAACTGCGGCGCACCGTCCAGGAACGCATGAGCCTGAAGGACCCCGAGGACCTGACGCCCCGGACCCTCGTCAACTCCAAGAGCGTGTCTTCGTCGATCGAGTTTTTCTTCGGCCGCAGCGAACTCTCGCAGGTCGTCGACCAGACGAACCCGCTGGCCCAGTTGGCCAACGAGCGGCGCCTGAGCGCGTTGGGCCCCGGCGGCCTGAACCGCAAACGCGCCGGGTTCGAGGTCCGCGACGTCCACGTCTCGCACTACGGCCGCATCTGCCCCATCGAGACCCCCGAAGGCACGAACATCGGCCTGATTGCCCAGTTGGGCATCTACGGCACGGTGGACCCGTACGGCTTCCTGATTACGCCGTACCGGAAGGTGGAGCGCGGCAAGGTCAACGGCGACATCCGGTACATGCGGGCCGACGAGGAAATACGGCACACCCTGGCGCCGGCCGACGTGCCGGTAGACAGCCGCGGCAAGATCATGGCCGACGCCCTCATCGCCCGCCGCAGCGGCGACACGATGCGCGTGCCCGCCGGCGAGGTCGAGTACGTTGACGTCAGCCCGAAGCAGGTGGTGGGCGTGTCGGCCAGCCTCATCCCGTTCCTGGAGCACGACGACGCGAACCGGGCCCTGATGGGCTCGAACATGCAGCGGCAGGCCGTGCCGCTTCTCCGGCCCGAGCCCCCCGTCGTTGCCACCGGCATGGAACGCCCCGTCGCCGAGAACTCCGGCATGGTCATCCGGGCCCAGGAAGCCGGCGCCGTCACCTACGTCGATGCCCGGCGCATCGTCGTTGAGAACAAGGACGGCTGGGAAAAGGAATACCTTATCCGCAAGTTCGTTGGCCTGAACGAGCGAACCTGCCTGAACCAGAAGCCGATCGTCTGCCTTGGCGACCGCGTGAAGAAAAACCAGGTCCTGGCCGACGGCCCCGCCACCATGGGCGGCGAACTCGCCCTGGGCCGCGACGTCCGCGTTGCCTTCATGACCTGGGACGGCTACAACTTCGAGGATGCCATCCTCGTTTCCGAAAGTCTCCTGTGGGACGACCGCTTCACGAGCATCCACATCGACGAGTTCGACGTGGAGGTCCGCGAGACGAAACTCGGCCGCGAGGAGTTTACCTGCGATATCCCGAATGTCTCGGAGCGGCAACTCCGGAACCTCGACGAAGAGGGCATCATCTGCATCGGCACCCGCGTCAAGCCCGGCGATATCCTCGTCGGCAAGGTGTCGCCGAAGTCCAAGACCGAACTCTCGCCCGAAGAGAAACTGCTGCACGCCATCTTCGGCCGCGCCGGCGAGGACGTGAAGAACGACTCGCTCGTCGTTCCCGCGGGCACCGAGGGCATCGTCATCAGCGCCGAGAAGTACAGCCGCGTCGCTCACCTCTCGGACACCGAACGCAAACGCCGCAGCCGCGAGGCACGCCGCATCGCCAAGGACATGAACGAACGCATCGTGGCGGCGTTCACGACCCTCGTCGGCACGCTTAACGGCGTCCTGCACACCACGATTACCGACCCGGACACGGGCTACGCGTACGGCGAGGCGCCCAGCGAGACCGAACTGCTGGACCAGATCGAGGGGTTCGCCTACGAGCGTATCCAGACCCGGTCGCAGTCGTACGAGGAGGGCCGGGTCATTGCACACCGCGAGTGGCCCAAAATCCAGGAGATGCTCGACGAGAAAGAGCGGCAGGTTTCCCGGCTGAAGCGCGGCGACGAACTACCCACGGGCGTCCTGGAAATGGTCAAGATCTGGATCGCCACCAAGCGGACGCTGGCCGTCGGCGACAAGATGGCCGGCCGCCACGGCAACAAGGGCGTCATCGCCCGGATTCTGCCGGTCGAGGATATGCCGTTCCTGCCCGACGGTCGGCCTGTCGAGATCCTGCTGAACCCGCTGGGTGTTCCCAGCCGTATGAACGTCGGCCAGATTCTCGAAACGCACCTCGGCTGGGCCGCCAGTGTCCTCGGGTTCCAGGCCCTGACGCCCGTCTTCGACGGGTGCAAAGAGGACATGATCCACGACCTCCTCGAAGACGCCGGCCTGCCGCGCGACGGCAAAATCAACCTCTACGACGGCCGCACCGGCGAGCCCCTGGACCAACGTGTGACGGTGGGCAGCATCTACATGATGAAACTGCACCACCTGGTCGACGACAAGGTCCACGCTCGGGCCACGGGCCCGTACAGCCTCATCACCCAGCAGCCGCTGGGCGGCAAGGCACGTAGCGGCGGCCAGCGGTTCGGCGAAATGGAGGTCTGGGCCCTCGAAGCCTACGGGGCCGCCTACATCCTCCAGGAACTATTGACCGTCAAGAGCGACGACGTCGAGGGACGCACCAAAATCTATGAGTCCATGGTCATGGGGCGTAACACCCTCGAGGCCGGCACACCGGTTTCCTTCGACGTTCTCTGCAACGAGATCAAGGGCCTGTGCCTGAACATCCAGTTGGAAAAGAAACGACTCTAAAGCGGTAACGAGGTTACTACGTAACCTGGTGACTGGGCAAAACGGAGAATCCACGGTGGCTGGGCCGGGCTTGCTGGTTGAACGACGCCTGGCCGGCCCGGGTTACCCGATCATCCAATTGCCCGGTTACTGGCCGTAACCAGAGGAGCCGATTCATATGGCAATGGAAAACGCCGTTTACGATAAGATCAACGATTACGGCAGCGTCCGGATCTCGCTGGCCAGCCCGAACGATATCCGTTCGTGGTCGTTCGGCGAGGTCCGCAAGCCCGAGACCATCAACTACCGCACCTACCGGGCCGAGCGCGACGGCCTGTTCTGCGAACGCATCTTCGGCCCCGAACGCGACTGGGAGTGTTTCTGCGGCAAGTACAAGGGCACCAAGCACAAGGGCATGATCTGCGACCGGTGCGGCGTCAAGGTGACCCACAGCCGCGTCCGCCGCAAACGCATGGGCCATATCAACTTGGCGGCCCCGGTTGTCCACATCTGGTTCTTCAAGGCCATGCCCAGCCGCCTCGGCACGCTCCTGGGCATGAAAGTGTCGGACCTCGAGAAGGTTGTCTACTTCCAGGACTACGTGGTCGTGGACGCGGGCCCCACGCCCCTGAAGCCCAAGCAACTGCTGACCGAAGAGGAGTACCGAGAGGCCCGCCAGAACTACGGGGCCGAGTTCGACGCCGACATGGGCGCCGAGGCCGTCAAGAAGATGCTCCAACGCATCGACCTGTCGGAACTCTCGCAGCAACTTCGCGACGACCTCTCGAAGACCCGCTCCAAGCAGAAGATCAAGAACATCACCAAACGCCTGAAACTCGTCGAGGCCCTCCGCGAGTCCGGCAACCAGCCGGACTGGATGGTTCTGGACGTTATCCCGGTCATCCCGCCGGACCTGAGGCCCCTGGTGCTCCTGGACTCCGGGAACTTCGCCACCAGCGACCTGAACGACCTGTACCGGCGTATCATGAACCGCAACAACCGGCTGAAGAAACTCGTGGACCTGAATGCCCCCGAGGTCATCATCCGCAACGAAAAGCGGATGCTTCAGGCTGCCGTCGACGCGCTGTTCGACAATGCCCGCTGCCGGCGCTCGGTTCTCGGGTCCTCTAACCGGCCCTTGAAATCCCTGACCGACATGATCAAGGGCAAGCAGGGCCGGTTCCGCGAAAACCTCCTCGGCAAACGCGTCGATTACTCGGCGCGCAGCGTCATCGTTATCGGCCCCGAACTCCGGCTTCACCAGTGCGGCCTGCCGAAGAAGGTGGCCCTGGAACTTTACCAGCCCTTCATCATCCGGCGCCTGAAGGACCTCGGCTACGCCGACACCATCAAGAGCGCCAAGCGGATGATCGAACGCGAGGACCGCGAGGTCTGGGATATCCTCGACGAGGTCACCCACCAGCACCCGGTTCTCTTGAACCGCGCCCCCACGCTCCACCGGATGGGCATCCAGGCGTTCGAGCCGGTGCTTATCGAGGGCAACGCCATTAAGATTCACCCGCTGGTGTGCCGCGGCTTCAATGCCGACTTCGACGGCGACCAGATGGCCGTACACCTGCCGCTCTCCATCGAGGCCCAGGTCGAGGCCACCGTACTGATGATGAGCACGAACAACATTTTCAGCCCGGCCAACGGGCGGCCCATCATGAGCCCCAGCCAGGACATCGTTCTGGGGGCGTTCTACCTGACGGCTATGCGGCCGGACGAGAAGGGCGAAGGCAAGGTCTTCAAGGATTTCCACGAGGCCATTGCGGCTTACGCCCACAACCGCATCGCCCTGCAGGCCCGCGTCGGCGTCCGTTTGCCGGAAGGCCGCAAGGTGGCCGTTCGCAGGGGCATTGAGGCCGACCCCGAGAATCGCCGCATCGACACCACCGTCGGCCGCGTCATCTTCAACGACGTGCTCCCCGACGGCATGCCGTTCTATAACCTCGACATGGACCAAGGGGGCCTCAGCCAGGTTATCTCCAACTGCTACCGCATCCTTGGCAAGGCGGCCACCATCGACGTCCTCGACGCCGTCAAGCAACTCGGGTTCAAGTGGTCCACGCTGGCCGGCCTCTCGTTCTCGACCGAGGACCTCCGTGTGCCGATCGAGAAAAAGCGCAAGCACCTCGAAAACGCCCAGAAAGACGTTGACCGCATCAACCGCGCCTACCAGGCCGGGGCCATTACCGACGGCGAACGGTACAACCAGGTCGTCGATACCTGGACCCACGCCCGCGAACTCGTGACCCAGGAGATGATGCAGGAACTCAAGAACGATACGCGCGGCGGCAAAGCGTACCTGAACCCGATCTTCCTGATGACCCACTCGGGCGCCCGCGGTAGCATCGACCAGGTCCGGCAGTTGGCGGGCATGCGCGGCCTGATGGCCAAGCCCAGCGGCCGGATCATCGAAACGCCCATCAAGGCCAACTTCCGCGAGGGCCTCTCGGTGCTCGAGTACTTTTCCTCGACCCACGGCGCCCGCAAGGGCCTCGCCGACACCGCGCTGAAGACCGCCGACTCGGGCTACCTGACCCGCAAACTCGCCGACGTGGCCCAGAACGTTATCATCAGCGAAGAGGACTGCGGTACGCTCAACTCCATCGAGAAAGAGACGTGGTACCGAGGGGCCGAGGTTGACCGGAGCCTGACCGATGCCATCGTCGGCCGCGTGGCCGCCCAGAACATCGTGGACCCCATGACCGACGAGTACGTGGTCAAGGAGGGTGCGATCATCACCGCCGAGGCCGCCGGCCGCATCGAGGAACTCGGCATCGACCGCCTCCGCGTACGAAGCCCCCTGACGTGCGACGCCGCCATCGGCTGCTGTGCCAAGTGCTACGGCGTGGACCTGTCCACCGGCGGGGCGGTCGAACAAGGCTTGGCCGTCGGCATTATGGCGGCCCAGAGCATCGGCGAACCCGGCACGCAACTGACGATGCGGACGTTCCACATCGGCGGCACTGCCCACCGGGCCGTCCTCCAGAGCGAACACCGCGCTACCCAGGGCGGCGTCATTAAGTTCCAGGCCGTCCGGCCTGTTGGGGTCCGCGACGAGCAGGGCAAACGCACCATCAGCCTCAAGCACAACGGCGAAATCATCATCCTGGATGACAAGGAACGCGAACTCGAACGTTACACCGTTCCCCTGGGCGCCAACCTGGCCAAGACCGACGGCGCCAAGGTCAAGGCCGGTGACATCCTCTGCAAGTGGGACCCGTACATGGCTCCCATTCTCGCCGAGGACACCGGCATCGTTCGCTACGCCGACCTCGTCGAGGGTGAGACGATGCGCCTGGAGGAAGACCGCTCCGGCTTCACGCGGCGCCTCGTCGTTGAGCATAAGGGCGAACTGCATCCCCGCGTCATCGTGGAAAACAAGGATGGCAAGATCCTCGAGTTCCACTACATCCCCGCCCGCACCTACGTCGAGGTCGAGGAGGGGCAGAAGGTGGATCCCGGTACGCTCCTGGCCCGCCGGCCCCGCGAAGTGGGCGGCACCCAGGACATCACCGGCGGCCTGCCGCGCGTGACCGAACTCTTCGAGGCCCGCAAGCCCAAAGAGCCCGCCGTCATGAGCGAAATCGACGGTGTCGTGGAACTGTCTCAGGAAAAGAAGCGCGGCAAGATGACCATCATCGTCCGCAACCCCGAGTCCGAAATCGAAAAAGAGCACTACGTGCCCCACGACCGGCACCTCCGGGTTCACACGGGCGACCGTGTTCTCGCCGGCGACCAGTTGACCGACGGGCCGCTCGTGCCGCACGACATCCTCCGAATCTCGGGCGAGTCCGAACTCCACAAGTACATGCTGCGAGAGGTCCAGAACGTGTACCGCTCGCAGAAGCAGACCATCGACGACAAGCACGTTGAGGTCATCCTGTCGCAGATGCTTGGCAAGGTGCGCGTCGACCGTCCCGGCGACACGGCGTTCCTGCCCGGCGAGGTCGTTGACAAGTTCAGGTTCCGGGCCGAGAACGAACGCCTGCACCAGATGGTCAAGGTGGCCGACCCGGGCGACACCGAGTTTGAGGAAGGCCAGTTGGTCCTCAAGAGCGAGTTCGAAGAGGCCGCTGCCATCGCCGAGCAGGGTGGGGGCGAACCGCCCAAGAAACGCCGGCCCAAACCGGCCACCGCCAAGACCATGCTCCTGGGCATCACGAAGGCCAGCCTCCAGAGCGACTCGTTCCTCTCGGCCGCCAGTTTCCAGGAAACCACGAAGGTCCTGACGGAGGCATCGCTCGCCGGCAAGATGGACCCGCTCATCGGCCTGAAAGAGAACGTGGTCCTCGGGCACCTGATTCCCGCCGGCACGGGTTTCAAGCCGTACGTCGATGCCACCGTCCGCCTGCACGCCGAACCGGTCGTGCTGGCCGAACGCCAGGCCGAGGAACTGCCCGCTGTCGGGTCCGAGGTTCGCCCGCCCCTGGATGCAAGCCCGGGAGGCGAGTTCCCGGGGGCTTGACGACCGGCGTAGGATATGAAGGAACCCGGCCACCGCGCCGGACAAAAGCAGTGCCAACGAAACCGTACGGAGACGAGTGACGATGCCGACTATCAACCAGTTGATCCGAAAGGGTCGTAAGCAGCAGAAGAAGAAATCCAAGAGCCAGGCCTTGGAACGCAACCCCCAGCGGCGCGGCGTGTGCACCCTCGTCCGCACCCAGACGCCCAAGAAGCCGAACTCCGCCCTGCGGAAGATCGCCCGTGTCCGTCTCTCGAACGGCAAGGAGATCACGGCTTACATCCCCGGCATCGACCATAATCTCCAGGAACACTCGATTGTCCTGGTGCGCGGCGGCCGCGTGCGCGACCTGCCGGGTGTCCGGTACCACATCGTCCGCGGCACGCTGGACGCCCTCGGTGTCGAGGGTCGGCGCCAGGGCCGCTCCAAGTATGGGACCAAGAAACCCAAGTAACCCCCACGGCGCCCCCCACGGCGCCAGGAGACAAGCCCGATGGCCTACAAGAAATTCACTGCCAGTTACACGCACCTGAAGCCCGACCCGCGCTTCAAGAGCGAACTCGTCCAGAAGTTCATCAACTGCCTCATGCTGGACGGCAAGAAGAGCGTGGCCCAACGCGTCTTCTATGATGCCATGGAAGTCATCAAGAAGAAGATCAGCGACGCCGACCCCGTTGACGTGTTTACCCAGGCCATCGATAACGTCAAGCCCCACATCGAGGTCCGCTCCAAGCGTGTCGGCGGGGCCACCTACCAGGTGCCGATGCAGGTGAACGAGCGGCGTCGTCTCTCCCTGGCCATCCGCTGGATCATGGAATCCGTTCGAGGCGGCTCCGGCCGGCCCTGTGCCGAACGCCTGGCCGGCGAACTCATCGCCGCTTACAAACGCGAAGGGGCCGCTATCCAGACCCGAGAGAACGTCCATCGCATGGCCGAGGCGAACAAGGCCTTCGCCCACTTCGCCTGGTAACCCACGCGGCGCCCCCGGCCGGCCCCCGTGGGAACCGACGCCGCGCCCATGACGGTACGCCCGGTCGCCTTGCCTCAAAGGCGGCATTCCCTGTGGTACGGCGGGGTCGCCTTGCATTCCCCGGCGCGAACGGATCCTGAGACGACGGACCATGACGACACCCGAACTCAACAACGTCCGCAACATCGGCGTGGCCGCCCACATCGACGCCGGCAAGACCACCGTGACCGAGCGCATCCTCTACTACGCCGGCAAGACGTACAAGATGGGCGAAGTGCACGACGGCACCGCCGTCATGGATTACGACCCCGAGGAACAGCAGCGGGGTATCACCATCCACGCCGCCGCCACCACGCTGCCCTGGCACGGCCACACGATCAACCTCATCGATACGCCCGGCCACGTGGACTTCACGGTCGAGGTTGAGCGGTCGCTTCGCGTCCTCGACGGGGCCATCGTTGTCTTCTGTGCCGTCGGCGGCGTCGAGGCCCAGTCCGAGACCGTCTGGCGACAGGCCGACCGGTACGGTGTGCCACGCCTCGTCTTCATCAACAAACTCGACCGCGTCGGCAGCGACTACGAGTCTGTCCTGGGGGAACTCCGCCAGCGTCTGCACCCCAACGCCGTTCCGATCCAGTTGCCCATCGGGTCGGGCGATGCCTTTCACGGCATCATCGACCTGGTGCGCATGCGGGCGTTTTACTATCGCAACGACCTGGGCACGAAGATCGAAGAAGCCGAGATCCCCGCCGACATGATGGACGAGGCGCACATCGCCCGCGAGGAACTCCTCGAGAAGGCCGCCGACTTCTGCGACCATCTCATGGAACGGTACCTGGCCGACCACGACCTCCACGTCGAGGACGTCGTCCGGGCTATCCGCACCGGGTGCCTCCAGTGCAAACTCGTTCCGGTTCTCTGCGGGACCGCGCTGAAGAACAAGGGCATCCAGTTGCTGATGGATGCCGTTTGCGACTACCTGCCTACGCCCCTTGACCGCGGCAGTGTCGTTGCGCAACAGCCCGACAAGCACGGCGACATGCACGAAACGCAAATCGAGCCCGACCCGGCCGGCCCGTTCGTCGGGTTGGTCTTCAAGATTGCCACCGATTCGCACGGCGACCTGAACTGGGTTCGCATCTACCGCGGGTGCATCACGTCCGGCACGCGCGTCCTGAACACCACCCGCGAGAAGAAGGAAAACGTCCAGCGCATCTGGCGCATGCATGCCGAGGAACGCATCCGCGAGGACAAGGCCTGCGCCGGCGACATCGTGGCCCTCGTCGGTCTCCGCAACGCCTCGACCGGCGACACCCTCACCGACACCCGTCACCCCGTGGTGCTCGAGCGGATGGGCGTGCCGAAGACGGTCATCTCGATGGCCATCGAACCCAAGACCAGCGACGACCGCCAACGCCTGGGCGAGGTGCTGTCCACGCTCGCCCGCGAAGACCCCACCTTCGAGTACCACGTGGATGCCGATACCGGGCAGACCCTGATCGCCGGCATGGGCGAGTTGCACCTGGAGGTTCTCGTCCATCGCATGCTTCGCGACTACAACTTGCGGGTGTCGGTCGGTCGGCCGCGAGTGTCGTATCGCGAAACCATCCGCAAGGCCGTCGAGGCCGAAGGCCGATTCATCCGCCAGACAGGTGGCCGGGGCCAGTTTGCCGTCGTCTCGATCCTGGTCGAGCCCCGGCCGGGAGGCGACCTGGAGGCCGACCCGATCGATTACCGCTGGCAGGTCAAGGGCGGGGCCATTCCCCAGGAATTTTGCAAGTCTGTCGAGGCCGGTCTCCGCGACGCGGCCTCCGGTGGTATTCTGACCGGGTATCCGCTGATCGACGTGGTCGTCCGGGTGCTCGATGGCAAGTACCACGAGGTTGATTCGTCGGAGGTGGCGTACGAAGCCGCCGGCAGCCTGGCCCTCCAGCGGGCCGTCGAAAAGGCCGGTGTCCGCCTTCTGGAGCCGATTATGCGGCTTCAGGTGGTGGCCCCAAACGAGTATTTTGGCGACGTAACGGCCGATTTGATGTCCCGGCGGGCGGAAATCGAGGATACGCACCTCCGCGGTCTTAGCCGTGTCATTACCGCCCTCGTGCCCCTGGCCGAGATGTTCGGCTACGCCACCAACGTCCGGAGCCTGACGCAGGGTCGGGCCAGCTACTCCATGGAACCGTCGCACTATGCGGTCGTGCCCGACAACGTGGCCGAGGGCCTGATGGCCTGACCGTAGCGGCGGCCAGGAAAGCAAAACCGGGAAACGGGAATTTTCGGACTGAAAAGGGGTTGACACCCCGCCCATGGTTGATAAACTGTTGGTTCTCGGTGTTATACAACCCGCGCCACAGGCACGGGACCGGGCTAACGGGCAGGAAGCGGCCGGGGTCGCTGCGGGCGCACCTTGGGGCCGGCGGTGGAATCTATACTCTTTTGCGACGACCGCACGAGGCTGAACGCGCATGGTAGGTGACCGAATTCGTATCCGCATGGAGGCGTACGACCACCGCGTCCTGGACCAGAGCGCGCTGGAAATCGTCGAAACCAGCAAGCGGACCGGCGCACGCGTCAAGGGCCCCGTGCCGCTGCCCACACGTATCGAGCGGTACACGGTGCTCCGCTCGCCCAACATCGACAAGAAAAGCCGCGAGCAGTTTGAAATTCGCACACATAAACGCATGATCGACATTGAGGAGCCGACCGCCAAGACGGTCGATGCCCTGAACAAACTCAACATGCCCGCGGGCGTGTTCATCAAGATTAAGGCCTAAGCAAATGCCGGCGATCCTGGGGAAAAAGGCAGGTATGACCAGCGTCTATGATGACCGGGGACGACAGATCCCCGTTACCGTCATCGAGGCCGGCCCGTGCCAGGTCCTCCAGATCAAGACCGTCGAGACGGACGGCTACAACGCCGTGCAACTCGGCTTCGGCGAGGTGGCGGAACGGACCGTCGGAAAGCCGCTGGCCGGCCACGCCAAGAAGGCCGGCGCCACGCCCAAACGCTTCGTCCGCGAGTACCGGACCGACGCGCTGGAGGAGTTCGAACTCGGCGCCACCGTCACGGTTGAGGCGTTCCAGGACGTGCCCATGGTCGACATCGTGGCGGTCAGCAAGGGCGCCGGCTTTGCCGGAGTCGTGAAGCGTTACGGCTTCGCGGGGCAGGAGGCTTCGCACGGCACGGAGCGCAAGCACCGGTCGAGCGGCAGCATCGGCGAGGGATCCGGTATTCCCGCCCGCGCCGTCCGAAAGGGCAAACGCATGGCCGGCCACATGGGCCACCAGCGGCGCACCGTCGAGCGGCTTAAAGTCCTCAAGGTCGACCCGGAGGCCAACCTGCTCGTCGTCAAGGGCAGTGTCCCCGGGCCGAACGACGGGTACGTGTTCGTCCGCCGGGCCACGAAGATGGGGGCGGCCACGGCGTAGGCCCACCGAAAGACCACCATGATCGAAGTCAACGTTTACAACGCGGACGGCAAGCAGGTCGGCACGATCGACGTCGACGAAGCCTGGTTCGGCGGCGAGGTGCACGGCGAGGCGCTGCGTCTGGCGGTTCGCCGGCACGAGGCCCGGCAGCGCGTCGGCACCGCCGCCACCAAGAGCCGCGGTATGAAACGCGGGTCCACCCGCAAAATCTTCCGTCAGAAACACACCGGCCGGGCCCGTATGGGTACCGTCCGGAACCCCATCCGCCGGGGCGGTGGCGTCACGTTTGCCAAGCGGGCACGCGACTTCGACGTCCGCATGCCCCGCAAGATGCGGCGCCGGGCCTTGGATAGCGCCGTTCTGGCCCGCCTGATCGATGGCGAGGTGCTCGTTGTCGAGGGGGTGGACCTGGCCGAACCCAAGACCCGCGTCATGGCCCGCCTGCTTGAGGCCCTGGGCGTGGACCGGTCGTGCGTTCTGGCTGTCCAGCCGGGCGACGAGGTGCTCTACAAGTCGGCCCGCAACCTGCCGCGGACCCGCGTCCGCCGGGTCACCGACCTGAATGCCTACGACGTCCTGTGGCCGGTCCGGCTTGTTTTCACCAGGCCGGCGTTCGAGGCGCTGCTCGAAGCGAGGAAAGCCTGATGGACCCGTACCAGGTGGTCATCAAGCCGCTTATCACCGAAAAGGGCACCAGCCAGAACGAGTCCCTGAACCAGTACTCGTTCCAGGTGCACCGGCGGGCGAACAAGGAACAGATTCGCGATGCCATCGCGAAGATTTACGAGGTCCGCGTTCTGAAGGTCCGGACCATGAAGCGGCGGGGCAAGATGCGCCGCGTCGGGTACACGCGGGGCCGGACGGCCGGCATCAAGAAGGCCGTTGTTACCCTGCATCACGATGATCACATTGACCTGTTCTAGCCGCCGAATCGGCGCTCGCGCGCCGACGCCATAGGGACACGATCATGCCGCCGAGAAAATACAAACCGACCAGCCCCGGCCGTCGCGGCGCCAGCGTCCAGGATTTCTCGGACCTGACGAAAAAACGCCCGGAACGCGGGCTCACGAAGCGGCTCACGCGGACCGGTGGCCGGAACAATCAGGGCGTGACCACGGCCCGGTTCCGGGGCGGTGGGGCCCGCAGGATTTACCGCGTGGTTGATTTTCATCGCAATAAGGACGGCGTGCCCGCCAAGGTCGCCGCCATCGAATACGATCCGAACCGCAGCGCGCGGCTCGCGCTGCTGCATTATGCGGATGGCGAAAAGCGGTACATCCTGGCCCCGGCCGGCCTCGAAGTGGGGCACACGGTGGTCAGTGGCCCGGACGTCGAACCCCGCACGGGCAACTGCATGCCGCTGGCCCGGATTCCGGCCGGCATGGCGGTTCACAGCATCGAGATTCGGCCCGGGTCGGGCGGCAAACTGGTTCGCGCCGCCGGCCGCAGCGCCGCCCTCAGTGCCAAGGAAGGCAAGTGGGCCCACATTACGCTGCCGAGCGGTGAGGTCCGGCGCGTGCTCCTGGCCTGCCGGGCCACCATCGGCTCGGTTGGCAACAGCGACCACGGCGCCGTCGTCTGGGGCAAGGCCGGGCGACGCCGGCACAAAGGCCGCCGGCCCCATAGCCGCGGCTCGGCCATGAACCCCGTCGACCACCCGATGGGTGGCGGCGAGGGTAGACGCTCGGGCGGCCGGCCTCCGTGCAGCCCGACGGGTGTCCAGTCGAAGGGCGGACGCACCCGCAAACGCCGGAACCCAAGCAACGCCCATATTATCCGCCGACGCCGCAGCAAGCGGTACGGCGAGGCCAAGATTCCGAGGAAGTAGCCCTAGAGGATAGGAACGCACCCGCATGGGACGGTCGACCAAAAAAGGCCCGTATGTGGACGCCAAGCTCCTTCGCAAGGTCCAGAAACAGGACGCCGAGGGGTCGCGCGAGCCGATCAAGACTTGGGCCCGCGCGTGCACCATCGTGCCGGAATTCGTCGGGTGCACGTTCCTGGTGCACAACGGCAAGATCCACCAACGGGTGTTCGTGACCGAGGACATGGTGGGGCACAAGTTGGGCGAGTTTTCGCCCACGCGGATGTTCCGCGGTCACAGCGGACGCAAGGGTGGCTAAAGAGCGGGCCGGAGCGGGAGTCGGACACGCATCATGGGATACCGAGCGACACATAAATTCGCCCGCATCAGCCCCCGCAAGGTGGGGCTGGTCATGGAGATGATCCGCGGCAAGCCGCTGGAGGACGCGCTGCGTGCGCTGGACTTCAGCCCGCGGCGGGCCGCCAAGATGGTAGCCAAGCTCCTCCGCAGCGCCATGGCCAATGCCGACGAGCAGGAGGCCGACCTCGAGACCCTATACGTCCTCGACGCCCGGGCTGACCAGGGGCCGGTGCTGAAGCGCATGTCGCCCCGGGCACGCGGGTCCGCCGATGTCCTGCATCGGCCGACGTGTCACCTGATGGTTGAACTTGAGGAGGCCGCCGAGGGCTGACCCTCGGCCGAAAGGCAAACCCGCATGGGACAGAAGATTAATCCAACCGGATTCCGGATCGGGATCACCGAGCCGTGGCGGAGCCGATGGTACGCCCCGAAGCGGGCGTTCGGCCAACTGCTCGTCGAGGATGAGAGGATCCGCAACAGCGTGAAGGCCAATCACGGGTTTGCCGCCATCGCGAAGATCGAAATCGAACGGACCCGCGAGGAAGTCAAGGTCATCCTGCATTCAGCCCGGCCGGGGCTCCTCATCGGCCGAAAGGGCGCCGAGGTCGACCGCCTCCGCGAGGAACTCGAAGACCTAACCGGCCGCCGCATTACGGTCAACATCGTCGAAATCGCCAAGCCGGAACTCAGTGCCCAACTGGTGGCCGAACAGGTGGCCCAGCAACTCGAGAAACGCTCCTCGTTCCGGCGCACCATGAAGCAGACGGCCGACGCTACCATGGCCGCAGGCGCCCTGGGCGTTAAACTCCGCTGCGCGGGCCGCTTGGGCGGCGCCGAGATGAGCCGGTGCGAAATCACCAGCCGCGGCAGCATCCCGCTCCAGACCCTGCGGGGCGACATTGACTACGGGTTTGCCCAGGCCTATTGCACCTATGGCGTCATCGGGGTGAAGGCGTGGATCTACAAGGGCGATCGGCTGTCGGCCAAAGACCAGAAGGAGGCCAGCGATGGCGCTGATGCCCAAACGCGTTAAGTTCCGCAAGAGCATGCGGGGCAAAATGAAGGGGAATGCCTGCCGCGGCAACTACGTGGCGTTCGGCGACTATGGCCTCCAGGCGATGGAGTCCGCCTGGATCACCGCCCAGCAGATCGAAGCCGGCCGCGTGGCCGCGACCCACTTCCTCCACCGTGAGGGCAAACTGTGGGTCCGCATGTTCCCGCATAAGTCGGTTTCCTCCAAGCCCCTCGAAGTCCGAATGGGCAAGGGCAAAGGCGAGCCGGACCATTGGGTGGCCGTTGTCAAGGCCGGCCGCATTATGTACGAACTCGGCGGCGTGCCCGAGGACCTGGCCCGCCAGGCCCTGCGGCGCGTGGCCCACAAGATGCCCATCCGCACGCGGATGGTAAGTCGGCGGCACGGTATCTAGCAACGACGCCCCGGCCCGAGAAGGCGAGGGGCACAAGCGGAAGCCCAACCATGAAGGTCCAGGAAATCCGGGATATGTCGGACGTGCAGATTCACCAGGAACTCGAGGCGCTCGAACGCCGCGTCTTCGACCTCCGTACGCAGGCCGAGACCGAGGAACTGGGTGTGCCCAGCGAACTCAGGACCGCCCGACGCGACATCGCCCGAATGCACACGATCCTTCGCGAACGCGAGATGAGCCGGCAGGCCGACACGGCCGGCGAGGAGAAGGCTACCGCATGAGCCAGCCCGATGCACAACGCGGCAACCGGCAACGCATCCGTGGCGTCGTCGTCCGCGAGAAAGGGGCCAAGACCGTGACCGTGGAAGTGGTCCGACGGTTCCGGCATCCGCGGTACGGCAAGATGGTCCGCCGGAACAAGCGGCTGGCGGCCCACGACCCGACCGACCAGGCCCACTTGGGCGACACGGTCGAGATCGTGTCGTGCCGCCCGATCTCGAAAACCAAGCGGTACCGCCTCGTGCGGATCGTTCAGCAGAGCCCGGGCGAGGCCCTCGTCGGCCAGCCGCCCGCTCGGCTTGAACCTGAACCGGCCAAGGCCGGCGCCACCAAGACGCCTGACACCGAGACGCCCGAGGCCGGCCAGACGCCGCCCGACACCGTCGC